>ERZ1026780.57-NODE-57-length-95229-cov-6.837456_pt1 | contig 95229 bp, 72 predicted proteins | sample MGYA00380126_ERZ1026780 | MGnify/ENA primary metagenome ERZ1026780 (study PRJEB33269, sample SAMEA4719762) | human gut metagenome | biome: human-associated habitat; feature: organic feature; material: feces | place: Cameroon | collected 2013-10 ... | reverse complement strand
GCTCAACCCTTGACTTTGATATGAAATTTTGCGAGAATTCCTGTTCGTCAAGAATCAGCGCGGATAAACGCTTTTCCTAAAAAAATGTCTGCCGGCCCACCCGCTTTGCCCGTGACCGGGCTTCTGCGGAGCGGTCTGCATGGCAAAGTTACACATTTATTTGCTTTTGGCAAATAGTTTCTACAGGGCGCGTTGTCAGCGTTTTAGGACGTGTGGCGGTTATGAAGGGCGGATTTGCAGGCGGAGAAGTGAAGAAATAACGTGAAATGGCGGTTTTTGATGTGTTAAATGTTGCCGATTGGGAAATAATGCTTACATTTGCACATTGATAATAGGCATTGACATTCAAAATTATCATATAATATATCATGTATTGATATTCAAAAACCAAAAAACACATAACATGCACAACACAAACATTATTCACACAATGATGCGCAGGGCCGTTGTGACGGTGGCCGGCATTGCGGCTATGGGTGTGGTCGGCATCGTCGGCACGCCTGCGGCAATGGCGCAGGATGCGGCGACGGACATTGTGGTGTTGCGACTCACTTTGGGCGACAAGGTCTACAAGGCCTCCGAGGTAGACAATATCGCTTTTGGCCCCGAGCAGGTGTCGATGACGACATCTGCCGCAGTCGTCAACGTCGGGTATGACCAATTGGTGTCTATCCGCTTTAATACTTTGCTCGGCGTGAGTGACGTCGCAACGGACGCTGCCTCGTCTGCCATCGAGTATGACGGTACGTCCGTGCGCGCATCTCAACCACTTGCAATCTATGACATTTGCGGCCGCAAAGCGCTGGATGCGCCCTCCGGAATGGCCGATGTCACTTCTTTGACTCCCGGCATATACATCGTTCGGGCAGGAGTACAAACCCTCAAAATCAGCAAGAAATGAAGACACGCAAGACTACATTGGCTGCAGCGCTGTCGCTGACGGCCTTCGCGGCATTGGCCGTGACCCCTTACGTGTGGTTTCACGATAGTGCGGGCAAGCATCACCGCGGCGTGGCACGCGAGCGCGTGGACAGTATCACGGCCGCCAACGGTAGCGTTTCGGTCATATTGGCCGCCGGTGCCGGAACTTCCGAAATGACCACGGCCGAGGCCGCTACGCTGACCTTGGCCGATGACGCCAAGCAACAGATAACCATATCTTTTGCCGCTGACGGCGCATCCGAGATTACTAACCCCAAGGCTTTTGACGGCGTGACCGTCACCGACGATAATGCCGGCGGTATCGTTGTAAATTCGACCGTCACCGACGAACTCGAATTCAAACTTAGCGGCACAGGCTCGTCCCTTAAGATATATGCCGCCGCTCCCGTCAAACTGACACTCGACGGCGTGACCTTGCAAAGCAAGGGAGGAGCTGCGCTCAACGTCCAGGGCAAGAAGGAATTGACCCTTGTGCTGGCAGACGGAACGACCAATACCTTGGCCGATGCGCTGCCTTATGCAACGCCCGATGGCGAGAAAGAAAATGCCGCAGTGTTTGCCACGGGCAAGATGACCATTCAGGGTACCGGAACGCTGGTGGCCTCGGGTGCATCCAAACATGCCATAGCCTCCTCCAAATCGATGAAAATCAGAAAAGGTGCGACCGTCAAGGTTACGTCTGCCGCTTCGGACGGCATACATGCCGACGGCATTAAGTTGGATGACTGCACCATAGACGTGCGCGGCACCGGCGGTGACGCAATAGACGCCGGCGATGACGAACTCACGGTGGGCAAGGCCGTTGTCGTTGCCGATGTGGCGACAGATGATACCAAGGGCCTCAAGGCCAACGGCGATATCCTCGTCACCGACGGCGCCGACATCACCGTCACCATGTCTGCTGCTCAAGGCAAAGCCATGAAAACGGCGCGTAATTTCACCATGAACGGCGGCAGCATTGACGTGAAAGCCTCCGGCGGTGTTGTCGTCACCGACGGCGATCCCTCGTATTGCACGGCCATCAAGGTGGACACCACATTTACGCTCAATGCCGGAAGTATCAAGGTGGTACACACCGGAGCGTCCGGAAAAGGTATCAGCGTAGACGGGAAGGCCTATTTCAACGGCGGCGAGGTCAATATCACTTGCAGTGGCAACGGCGCGACCTACACCGATTCGACGGGTACGCTCGACAGCCACAGTTCCACCTGTATCACGGTTGACGATGATATATACCTTGCAGGAGGAACTTTGACCCTGTCCAATAGCGGCACTGCCGGGAAAGCCATTAAGGGTGATAAGGCCATAGTCATAGGCGCCGAGGGCACCGAAGGCCCCACGATAGATGCTCGTACAAGCGGTGCCAAATTTGTCGTGTCGTCCGGATCGACATGGGGCGCTCCCGGCGGACGACCCGGTGGCGGTCCCGGCGGTGGCGGTCCCGGTGATCAGACGGATTACGCAAATCCGAAGGCCGTCAAAGCCGGCGGCGACTTGACCGTGAACAGCGGAAAGCTCACGTTAGTGTCCACGCAGGACGGCGGCGAGGGCCTCGAAAGCAAGAGTATTCTCACCATCAACGGCGGCGATATACACATCACGACAGTGGACGACTGCATCAATGCTTCTTCGCATATCCAAATCAATGGAGGAGTGATACGTTGCGTCGCCTCGGGCAATGACGCTATCGACAGCAACGGTACCCTCACCATCACCGGCGGTATAGTCATTGCAGGCGGAACAAATCAACCCGAGGAGTCCTTTGACTGTGACCAAAATACGTTCACCATCACCGGCGGGACGATCTTCGGCGTGGGCGGCGGCGTATCTACGCCTACATCGAGCGTGTGCAAGCAAAACATTATCATCAACAGCAATAACTCCTATACCAACGGCACGCGCATCACCTTGGCCGATGCTTCGGGCAACGTGATAGTATCCCTGCTCAATCCCTCCAACTGCTCGCGCAGCGCCACGGCCCTTATGAGTGCCGCCGGCATCGTCTTGGGCACCCAATACCGTATACTCACGGGCGGCACCGTCACGGGCGGCGAGACCCATTACGAGCTTACCATCGGCGGTACCATCTCCGGCGGTACACAGGTGACCACGGTCACGCCCTCGTCGGTAGTTACCGGCAGCGGCAGTAGCGGCGGCCCCGGCGGCGGCCCCGGTGGACGCTGGTAATGCTATAGACAACATCTGCGAAGGCTTGTCCTTATAATATTGCGGGCGCACGGCGACATCGGCCGTTGCGCCCGCAGGCTTTTTTAACATCCGCAGGCATCACTATTTAGGTCCGTGACGGGCGATTTTGGCAGATTTTGCGTAACTTTGCGGCTTGAAGACCGGGCGCATTACGCGTATGGTCGTTAGACTCCTAACAGCATCTATATCACTACTATGATTTCCAATAATAATCCGACAGGAAACAACGCGCAGGGACAGCCTGCGCCGGACTCCGGCGATGCCGCACGTCGCCGCAAACGTATATTGTTGTATTGCGCCGCAGGCGTATTGGTGGTAGCCATCGCCGTGGTTGCATGGCTGGTGTTCTCGCACATGGCCGAACAGAAAGCCAAGGAGCAAGCCGAGATAGAGGCCGAGGCTCGCAACCTCGATTTGCAGCAGCAATTGGCTAATAGCGAGTTCGAAAACCTTGAAAACGACTTCCGCCAACTGGAGACACAGCGCGTCAATATCACCAACGATACGCTCAAAGTTCGCCTTACCGAGAAATACGAGGCTGCGCGTCTGCAAATAGAGGACTTGCAAAAGAAACTTCAGGACCAGCGCCGTCGCTCGTCCAAGGAAATACAAGACCTGCGCGGCCAAATAGACTCGCTGCGCAAGTTGCTCAAGCACTATCTTGAGGAAATCGACCGCCTGAATCGCGAAAACGAAGAGCTGCGTTCCGAAAACGCCGGGCTCAAGGACCGTAACGAGAAATTGGCCACGCAAGTGTCCGAGACATCACGTGCCAATCAGGTGCTCTCCGAGCGTATGACCCTTGCTGAGAAACTCAACGTTACGGGCGTCAGCCTTAGGGCTTTGAACAAAAAAGGCAAGAACGAGAAAAAGGTCTCCAAGGCCAAACAACTTGTGGTGTCCTTCACCCTGCCGCCCAACAATTCGACACCTGTCGGCGAAAAGACTATATTTGTACGCATCATTTCGCCCGAAGGCAATCTGCTGGGCAATGGTGGATCGTTCCACTTCGAAGGCGCCAATGTGCCCTGTACGGCACGCAAGGTCATCGAATATACGGGCGAGGAAATTGCCGGAATACCCGTATATTGGGACGTAACCTCGGCACTGAGTGCCGGACGATATACCGTCGAATTGTTCGCAGACAATTACCGCTTGGCTTCGCGTTCGTTCGAGCTCAAGTGACGGCGTGCCTATAAGACGGCACTGTCGCATATTTGTGGCCGCACCGTCAGGCAAGTAACGAAGTATCAGTAAACTACAAGTATACACACGCCGATGAACATCGAGAGTCTCATCTCCGACTTGGCATTTATACTGCTCTTGGGAGCGGTAGTCACGGTGGTGTTCAAGTGGATACGCCAGCCGGTAGTGCTGGGGTATATCGTGGCCGGCTTCTTGGCCAGTCCGCATTTCACCTACCTGCCGTCGGTGGCTAATGAGGCCAATATAGATTTTTGGGCACAGATAGGCATCGTAGTGTTGCTGTTTACGCTCGGGCTGGAATTCAGCTTCAAAAAACTGGTGACAGCCGGAGGGTCGGCCGTAGTCACAGCACTCATCATTGTCTGCGGAATGATGGGTGTGGGCTACTGCATAGGCTATGCCATGGGATTCAGCACCATCAACTGCCTGTTCCTGGGCGGAATGTTGTCCATGTCTTCCACCACAATCATAATCAAGGCTTTCAATGACTTGGGCATCAGACAAAAGAAATTTGCCTCTTTGGTTTTGGCAGTCCTCATTGTCGAAGATCTTTTTGCGGTAGTGATGATGGTGATACTATCATCTATAGCCGTCAATAATGCAGTCGAAGGCGAGGCGTTGCTGATGTCTGTCGCCAAGCTGGTGTTCTTTCTGGTTATGTGGTTTCTGGTGGGCGTATTTGTGCTGCCCTCGGCCTTGGGCCGTATGCGGCGCTTCCTCAACAGCGAAACGCTATTGGTCGTCTCCATGGGGTTGTGCTTGGGTATGGCTGTATTCTCCGTGTACTGTGGGTTCTCGCTGGCCTTGGGCGCCTTTGTCATGGGATCGATACTTGCCGGGACCAGTTATGCCGAACGCATCGAGTCTGTGGTCACGCCGGTCAAGGACCTCTTCGGCGCCGTATTCTTTATCTCGGTGGGAATGATGGTTGACCCGCAAGTCATAGCATTGTATTGGAAACCGATACTGTTGTTGTCGGCAGCTGTCATCGTCGGAATGATTATGTTCGGCTCGTTCGGCATGCTCGTTACGGGACAATCGCTGCGCGTGGCCATCGAATCGGGCTTCTCGCTGACGCAAATCGGCGAATTTGCCTTCATCATCGCCACCCTGGGTATGTCGTTGGGCGTGCTCGAACCGACACTCTATCCCATCGTGGTGGCCGTCTCGGTGCTTACCACTTTCACCACTCCGATGTTTATCAAGATGGCCGACCCGGTGTATGGCTTTGTCGAAAAGCATCTGCCGAGCCGGCTGTCATTCCTCATAGACAGATACCAAAAAAGCGCTACCGACCAGCAGGCCGTAGGTGCCGCCTGGGCCGTGCGTCTGCGCCGTCAGGTTATGCGCACGCTCATTTACGCGATATTGCTCGTTGCCATTACACTATTGTCCAGACAGTTCTTGCTCGAATATCTGGAGCAGATTGCCGGAGAATGGAGCCATACTCTGGCCCTGGTGATTACCATAGCCGTGATGTCGCCGTTCCTTTTGGCGCTGCTGATGCCATTGGCGCGTGTGTTTGCGTCCATACGCAAGCCCAATGTGCCCACGCCCGCCATAGGGGACATTATTGTCGCTGTGTTCAATCTTTTCCTCGCCATAGTCTTTGTGGTTCAGGATATAAGCTGGTTGTTCTCGATGACTATGGGCGTATCGGTGGCCTTGGCCGCGTTGCTGCTGACGGCGTTGATATTTTCGACACGCGTGCGTCGGCACATGTCGGACATCGAAACCAGATTTATGGACAACCTCAACGAGCGCGAATTACGCCGCAAGGGTACTAATAACGCCTTGGTACACGACCTGCATTTGGCCTATATGACTGTCGGGTTCGGATGCCCGTTTGTAGGCGAGAAGCTGCGCAATTCCGATTTGCGAGGTCGTTATGGCGTCAATATCGTGTCGATACAGCGCGACGGCGTCACGCAAGCCATCCCGGGTGCCGATGCCAGGCTGTTCCCCGGTGACATCATAGGCGTTGTGGGCAATGATGACCAATTGGCCGCTGTACTGGCTGCCGTGGAGGCGCAGCAGACGGCTCCTTCGACAGCAAGCGATTTCCAACTTTTCAACGTCATGGTCAACCAAGAGTCTCCATTGGTGGGCAAGAGCCCGCGTACGGCGGACATGCGCAACGGCTACGGGGCATTGGTGCTTGCCGTGCAACGCGGCGATGAGTATATAGACCAAAAGCCGGACATAATTTTTGCGCCCGGCGATATCCTATGGATTGCCGGCGACCGCGAACGCCTGCGCCCCATTATTCGCAGTCGACGTCACGCACAAGCCGCCGCGCCTTCATCGAATGCTTAGCCGACGCATACAATACAGCTAATACATAGCATAATACATACGCAATATGATTATCCTATTACGCATCTACCAAATACTGATTATGATACCCCTGATGGTGGTATTGACAATACTGACCTCGCTGATTGTCGGCGGCGGCTCGATATGCTTCGGCGGCCGCTGGTGGGGCTATTATCCGGCTGTGGTATGGGCGCGCCTGATGACGTGGCTCTCCTTGGTGCGCGTCAGCGTACGCGGTCGCGAAAACATTCGCCGCGGAACCTCCTATGTCTTCGTGGCCAATCACCAAGGCGCTTATGATATTTTTGCCATATACGGATGGCTGGGACACAACTTCAAGTGGATGATGAAAAAATCCCTGCGCAAGATTCCCATGGTGGGGTATGCATGCTACAAGGCCGGGCATATCTATGTAGATCGCGGTAGTACTGTCGGAATACGCGAAACGATGAAAACCGCCGAGGCACAACTGTCACATGGAATGTCCGTAGTCGTGTTCCCCGAAGGTTCACGCAGCGCCGATGGCGAAGTACATGCTTTCAGACGCGGAGCATATATGCTCGCCACCGAATTTAACCTCCCGGTCGTACCGGTGACCATCGACGGTGCATTCAAAGTGATGCCGCGCCAAAAACGTCTGCCGCGTCCCGGACACATTACCATCACAATACATCAGCCGATAACTGCTCCGGATGGCGGTCATGACTTGTCCGCTCTGATGCAACAATCGCGCGATGCTATCATTGCAGGCTTGGAACACGGCAAGAAATAATATATCGCCCGCCCTCGGATAGCTGCAATACGCGGGACGCTGCAATTAAGCGCTACTGCTGAAGAAACAGAAAAATCTAAAAAACAGTAACACTGAAAATTACATACAACAACGACCTATGAAAAAAATCCTAAACCTCGGCATCGCGGCTGTCCTCGCCGCAGGCCTTGTCTCCTGCTCGGATGACGACAAAATTCTCGGCGAATGGTTAGGCGCTCCCACCCGTGTCAATATCGGCGGTACTGCGGATACGCAAGTGACACCCCGCCTGACATTTGTAGCCGGACAAGACGCCTCCGAAGGCTCGATTACCATAGCTTCGGACATTGCCATACTTGACGTGATACCGTCCAATGACTCGCTGGTATCGCCTTACGAAATTTCGGTAGCCGGAACGGCCGAAATCAAAGGCACTTACCGCGTAGCCGATGATGACGAGATCTTGATAAACCTTGACAATGCGTCTCTTACGGTGAATATTCCCTCGTCGGCCATAAGTTTTGACGAGAGCCAATTTACGCAACGTCTGATACCGGAACAAATCGAAGGGCATAAGACACAGATTGCCCGTCGCTACGAATCGCGTGTCCGCCATACGCTCGGCGTTGAGCTGCTGCGATATAGCCGGCTCGACGATGTAACGTTTGATAAAGACCTTCTCACCTGCGAGATAGACGACCGCGAAACTATGTTCCGCCGCGCCAAGCTGCGCGAGTGAGCATTCCCGTATACGCAGAACGCCGGCCTGTAGACGATTGTCTGTTTGGCCGGCGTTCTGCGTTTTTTTTTAGCTGATGTGTCTTGATTGAGACACTATTGACGAAGTATGCGTGTACCGTCATCGATATTGCTGGCGTACTTCACGCTATTACCGGTTATACTGTTGATATAATCGATAAACTTTTCGCCTGATGTGACGTAATCGGGAAGCTCAATGCCTAATCTTTTGATTTTAGGAATAAGGTCGCCTATAGCTCTGTTCATCGTTTCGGCTTTGATGGCGTTAAATTGGTCGAAATAGATAGGATAAAGGATATCTACGAGTATCGTAACGGCGGCCTTTTGCGCCTGTTCCTTTTCGCCAATGGCAACGAGATATGTCAATTTGGTGTTCTTATGCTTATGGGTAAGATGCTGGCGTATCTGATTTACATTTTCGGTCATTCTCCACCATCTTACCAGAATGATGATAGACAATACGATGTAAGCAATCATTACGATAAGGCAGAAGACTCCGAATCCGGACAAGCCATTGTCGTAGGAGTATCCGTAATCAGCAAAAGCGCTTGAATACGAAATCAGAGCGGCGATTAAGAGAATTGTTTTCTTCATATTTCATTAAGTTTTGGTCGGTAAGTATCTGATGATTCGAATAGTCCATCGGGTTTCGGTTTTCTGCACATCCATATTATGGTGAGTACAAAAGCAACAAGAACAAAGAAATCAGATGTGCGTGAAACATTATCCAATGTTGAGGGCATATCTATCTTGCTAAAAATGTTGCAATTCTCGTATATCGAATATTGTACAAAAAACATAATGTCGCAAACGATATTTAGTGCGATGCTGACTGTAAATGCGATTTTGATCGGCGTCCAAAGGCGACTTCCCCACGTAAACAGCAGTATTCCTAAAGCAAAGAAACCGAACTCGGATATGCAGTTGTAAGTTATTGAGGACAGCACTTTGAGATGCTCTCCTGTGATGTTATACGTATAGTTGTTTATTGCTCCGCCGATTAGACATAGTAAGTATAAGATACATCCCACTTTAGATTTGGTTGATGATAGGCATTTGCGATAAAAGGCAATATATATTGCGGTAGCTATTAGTAATACGGGATAAACGAGGAGCCAATAACGGCGTGTGTGCCACCAATAACTATCATATTCAAGAGGTATTTGAGAGAATACACTACTGATTAAGATAATTTCGAAAAAGAATAGGAATCCTAATCCTAAGTGTTTTTTGTAATTGATACTGATCATAATATGCCGAGTTCTTCTTGGGTGTAAAGTTACGACAAATGTTTGAATGTGTCAAGAGTAAAGTGATTTAAGTTTCGCAAGTAATGGTTTCTTGAGGTGAGGGCATGAAAAATCGAGGACCATACAGGCAGTCAATTTGATTGTTGACGAATCCGGTACACGAGCTGCGGCGGCATCCGCCACACGCATTTTGACATCAAATGGAAGCGGAGACACGAACCCGTATGAAATTATACTTAATCGGCCATTCCTGATGATTGTCAAGGATGACAATCACGGCTCAATACTGCTGATGGCAGCCATTCAGATGCCGAAAGAATAGTCATTAATATAATATAACAAATACCGCTCCGATGTCGCCTTTTGCCATCGGAGCGGCTGTGCATATTGCCGGAATGTACATGATAAAATTTTTTTGCAATTAGTAAATATTAACTAAAAATATTTGCATAATATTAATTAACATAATTAACTTTACGGCGGAGTGACGCCGGATTGCATCGGATGTCCTTCGAACAACAACCATATCTGTCAAATACAGGTCAAACAATCATCAATATAGTTTAAATCTAAAAACGTATGAAAGATCTCGTTTTTTTACTTATGGTTGCAGTGATAATCAGCTCCTGTACTAACGAGCCGAGGATGGAGAGTTCCGGAGACGATCCCTCTGCAAAAGTTCTTACAACGAAAGCCGAGCAGCTGATAACCAAAGCGCAACAAGCTCGCGCACTTTTCTATCCCTCACAGTCTCGCTCTGTAAGCACAGATGCCTCTATTGAATATGTGGTATCACGTAACAGCCGCTCCGAGGCTGATACGCTCCTCTCTATCGTCAATTTCGCAGACAATCAAGGATTTGTCATCATGACGGATAAAGCAGAAGTCCCCGAGTTCCTTGCTGTAAGTGATATTGGCAATGTAAAGTCGGAGAATAACGATAATCCCGGCTTGCAGAATTATCTTAACAACGCGATTGCAGCCCTATCTAACATAGGAACTCGTCGAGCCGGTGGTTCGACGCCATTAGATCCGACCCGACCGTTCCTCTACGAAATAGAGGATGTATACGATACGATTGTCCATGTAGACCCGATGATAGATGTTAGATGGGGACAATCTCCGGCTCCATATAACGCCTATTGTCCTCTTGTAGGTGCTACCCGTACTTTAGCCGGCTGTACGCCCATCGCTGTCGCTCAAACAATGACACATTTTGAGCATCCAAAGTCTCTATATTGGAATCTTGATGGTACAGCGACTACGATTCCTCTTAATTGGGCTGAAATCAAGAAACATAAAGGCAATATGTTATTAAATATCGCAGCGGAATGTAGCGATAATCAAGCCTCGTATGAAGCGATAGGTAAACTTGTTAGAAAACTCGGACATATAATGAATTCTCAGTATGGAGTAAATGGCACAAGTACATACTTTGATCAAGTCCGACCCGCCTTACAATCCTTTGGATATACAGTGTCCGAAATTCAGACATTTCCTTCTTCCAAGAAGTTTGACGGAAGTGGTATATGGCTAATCAGTGGCGACTCTGAAAATCAAGGCAGACATACGTTTATTGTGGACGGAAGGACATATCTTAAACATTATCATCGTGAATATTATTTAGATCCGATGACATTACCCCCGACTATAATAGATGTATTTAATGAATACACCAAGTATTATGACTTTTTACATATTAATTGGGGGTGGGACGGATTATCCAATGGCTACTTCTATTATGGGACATTTAATACGTCAAAAGCATACAATCTTGACTACCCATCATCTGCTGGAACCGATTACGATTTCAATGTAAATATTCGGTTCGCAGAGGTTTCCTTATAATCGTAATAAAAAATAAATGGCTATGAGAATCTATAAGTATCTTCTGATGTGCATTATGGCGACAAGTGTCGCTATGTATGGATGCTCGTCGAATGATGAGCCACAAAACGAACAAGCACATTCGCGTATGAACATGACACAAGAACAGAGTTTAATTTCGACTGCTGAAACAGATTTGGCTTTCGGGTTGTTTGAGTGTATGTACGCTGACGCAGAAAGTAACGAGAATGTATTATTTTCACCGTTAAGCAAGGACCTGTGCTATGCGTTAGTTACAAATGCGATATACGAAAAAGACCGCACATCAATCTTGAACGCGTATAATGCATCTTCTGTAGATGTGCTTAACGACTTCAATAATGCTCGTTTGGACTATTTTTCGTACAATAGTTTAAATTCAAAAGTACTGTTTGCCAATTCATTGTGGGCAAATTCGCTTACAATGACAAATCGTGACGAATTTGCATCAATGTGCGAAATGCAAAAACGCTATTATGATGCCGAAACACGCATTATGCATTTTGGTAAAGATAATGTTCGCAGTGCTATAAACGATTGGTGTTCATCTAAAACACATGGCCTTATTTCGGAGTATCTGAAAGACGACCCAACAGAAAATTCTCAGTGTATATTTTTGAACGCAATGTATTTCAAATGTGCATGGAAGCACACGTTCAAGAAAAGTAAGACAGCGATGAAAACATTCTATTCAGCTGATGGAAAGCAAGTAATTACGAAAACTCCCATGATGACGGACAATCGGGAAGTTGCCGTTACAGAAAGCAGCAACACATCTGCATTCATGATGCCATATTCATCGTGTAATTACTCTGCAGTATTTATATTACCACATGAGGGAAAAACAATCAAAGATATTCTTCCGGAGGCAAAACGTATGTTAGCGACACGACTGTTAGATGAAACAAACACAGTCATGTGTACCATTGGAATACCTCGTTTCAGTAGCGAAAATTCCAAAGATATTACAACATATGTAGAATCGACCGGCATCAATATTTCAGGAAAAGAAATGTTTGGATTCGGACGAATTGCCAACACGCGCACCAAACAAGCTGTTGCCTTAAGTGTTGATGAAAACGGCACGGAAGCAGCGGCAATAACATCCACCGATATGGATACGAGCGTTGGTAAGCAAATCGAAATTATACTTAATCGGCCATTCCTGATGATTGTCAAGGATGACAATCACGGCTCAATACTGCTGATGGCAGCCATTCAGATGCCGAAAGAATAGTCATTAATATAATATAACAAATGCCGCTCCGATGTCGCCTTTTGCTATCGGAGCGGCTGTGCATATTGCCGTAATGTACATGATGAAAAATTTTTGCAATTAGTAAATATTAACTAAAAATGTTTGCATGATATTAATTGACGCGTTTACCTTTGCATTAAGATGACATCGGATTGCGTCGGATGTCCTTCGAATAACAACCACTCATAATTTTTACAAACCGAACGAATACTAACACAACCAAATAAAAGACTATGAAAACTTATAAGTATCTTATGATGTGCATCATGGCGGCAAGTGTCGCTATGTATGGATGCTCATCGGACGATGAGCCAAATAAAGAAGAGCAAAAGCGAGAAAATAATGAAAATGTAACACCGGCAAAAGCGCGTATGCAACTGACCGATGAACAGGACGCAATATCGTTGGCAGAAACAAAAGTTGCGTTCAAGTTCTTCGAAAGTGTGTATGACAAACACAGAGTCGATGAGAACGTACTGACATCGCCGTTGAGCAAAGACATTCTTTTCGGAATGGTGACCAACGCATTGTATGATGCGGATCGTGCGGATATACTCGAAGTATATGGAGCATCAACAATGGAGTCCGTTAATGACTTCAATAGTAAACGCTTGGAGTATTTCGCATACGACACGGAGACAGCGAAAGTGTTTTTTGCCAATTCGATATGGGCTAATTCGCTACTGATGACCGACCAACCGGCGTTTATGGCAATGGCGGACAATCAGAAAAAGAACTACAAAGCCGAGACAACCATCCTCGATTTCGGTAAAGAAGATGTCCGCGCGCTGATAAATAAATGGTGTTCGACACACACACAAGGACTTATTCCTGAATTCTTAAAAAGAGAAGTGGAAAAAGTAACACAGAGTGTCTTTGTCAATACTATTTATTTCAAATGTCCATGGAAATCGGAATTTGATAAAAAAGACACTAAATCGGAAGGTTTCTATGACTATGCAGGCACTACACAAATCAAAAAAATCCAGATGATGAAAGGCTGGCGCAGTGTGGCTGCCATCACCAATAATCGGATGTCCGCATTTGCATTTCCATATAGTGGCTGCAACTACTCGGCAGTATTCGTATTGCCGGCAGAGGGATTGACCATCAAGGATATACTCGGCGATGTGGAAGACATGCTCATTTCAAGAGCATTAGACAATGTCAAAGAAAGACCATATCATATTGGTGTGCCGCGATTCCAAACCGATAGCAATGAAGATATTACGTCTGCAGTCGAAGCAACAGGTATCAGTTTCGACAACAAGGGTCTGATTGGATATGGCAGAATTAATAGCTCGATGACTTTACAGGCAGTCAATTTGATTGTTGACGAATCCGGTACACGAGCCGCGGCGGCATCCGCCACATTTCTTGTGACATCAAATGGAAGCGGAGACAAGAACCCGTATGAAATAATGCTTAATCGGCCTTTCCTGATGATTGTCAAGGATGACAATCACGGCTCAATACTGCTGATGGCAGCCATTCAGATGCCGAAAGAATAAGACAGTATAATAAATAAAAGCCCTATCATAAGACAACGGCGACTGCATCAGCAGTCGCCGTTGTCTTATGATAGACGTTCGATTATCAGAACAGATAGGCTGCCGTGATGGTCCAGAAGCGGTTTTTGCCGTTGACCAGATCGCCCTCGGGGATGGCGCTGCCTACTGCCTTGTTGACGAGGGACTTGGAAAGTCCGAGGCCATAAGAGGCGGCCACTTGCACTTTGCGGAAGAATTGGAGACCGAAGCCGAAGTTCCAGGATACATCGAATTTCTTGGCTTCGAAGGCTTCCTTGACGGCTGTACCGGAGGTCAGGAATGCGAAGCTCGGTCCGGTAAAGATGTAGGGGCTCAGGAAGCTGCCGACTACGGGAAGTCCGAATTTGTACTTGATGTTGACGGGGATTTCAAAGTAGTCCTTGGACACTTTTTCGTTGGTGGAGGTGTTGTTGATGGTAAACTCGGAGGTGCGGCGTACGTACATCAGCGAGGCATCGAAGCCGAGGTTGATGGCGGGAATCATGAATTCGGCCTGAACACCGCCGGTAAATCCGGTGCGGTTGCTACCGTCGAGAATGTCCTCATTGAATTTGAGGCTGTTGACTGCTATACCTATACGGGGTCCGAAAGAAAATTGGGCCGAGGCGGTAGTGCCGAAGGCGACTACGGCGATAATGGCGACGAGCGCGCGGCGAAGGTTTTTAATCATAATCGTTAGGTTGTTTATTGTATGTGTTGTATTGTATTACAGAGCTATGCTCGCATGTCGGCGTCTCGTGTGCCGACAATCGGGCAATGCACAAAGTTAAGCATATTCCGGCACATGGCAAAGTGTGTCGCCGTGGCGTCTTGCTTCGTGAGTCCTGCGGATTGTGTCTTGTCGTACGTAAATTGCTCAGTGTATGCGTGGTACGGATTTATTGTGCTTATTGAATATGCGCAAGGCTGATGCAACGAATGCCCGGCATGCTGATGCTCTGATGCCGGCCACTGAGTCGATGTCGGTATTGCTATCTATGGGTACGAGCCTGAAATTATGGCCTTTAGCATTGGGCTGCAGGGTGAAAACAAGCTTGTATCCGGCTTCGGCAACATAGGCGTGGCCTTTGGCATCGCGCTTGAGTGTGGCATGCACCATGGCTCCGCCGCGCGTGTCCGTGGTCTTCATATTGGATATAAAATTGCCTAATGAGTAGACCAGCAGTGTATTACGGTCATCGTTCTTGTCGTTTGGCTCGAGTTGCATGGGCTGTATCACGTGCGGATGTCCGCCGATAATGAGGTCGACGCCTCGGTCTTTGAGGAATTGGGCCATGTCGCGCTGAAAGGCGTTGGGCAGCAGTCGATATTCATCGCCCCAGTGTATGGCTACGACGAGGATTTCGGCTCCGGCGGCACGAGTGGCGCGGATGTCTGCGTCGATGGTTTTTCGGTCAATATAGTCGACTACGACGTTGCCTGAGATGCGGATGCCGTTGGTGCCGTATGTGTAGTTGAGAAATCCAACTTTGAATCCTTTGATGTCCTTGATGTAGGGTAGCGCTTTGGCTCGCGCCTCGGCATCGGGGTAGGTGCCTATATGGTCTACTCCTTTGGCGTCGAGAGTCTTGATTGTTGTGCACAGGCCTCGGTCGCGTCGATCGAGAGTGTGGTTGTTGGCCGTGAGCATCATGTCAAATCCGGCTTCGATGAGTGCATCCACGTATTTGTCCGGAGCGTTGAAGCAGGGATATCCCGAATATTTTGGGCCGGCCACGGGGGTTTCGAGGTTGACAACGGCGTAATCAGCGGCGCTAATCCAAGGGGCAAGGGCATCGAAATACCCGGAGAAATCGTAGTCGCCGCCTGTGCGGTATGCGGCATCCAATTGTCCTTGGTGCATCATGGCATCACCGGCAAAAACCAGCGTTGCCTGCTGCTGTGGCACCAGTAGTGAGAGTATTTCGAAAAGTAATGAGGCGAAAATCAAGAGTTTATATGTTTTTAGGTGTACATGTTACGGCTTGTCGGTGCGCTTGTACATCGTCCGGCGTTATTGCTTGGGGTACACAGCGCCGGTAGCGGCGAGTAGGGTGTTGCGCATCAGCATGGCGATGGTCATGGGACCTACGCCGCCGGGCACGGGTGTGATGTAGCTGCATTTGGGGGCTACGGCGGCAAAGTCCACATCGCCGCAAAGCTTCCAGCCGCGGGCACGCGTTGCATCGGGCACGCGCGTGGTGCCCACGTCGATGACCGTGGCGCCTTCCTTGACCATATCTGCCGTCACGGATGCGGGTACGCCCATGGCGGCCACCAATATATCGGCCGTGCGTGTGATTGAGGCGATGTCGGCCGTGCGGCTGTGGCATACGGTGACAGTAGCATCGCCCGGATAGGACTTTTGCATCATGAGCATAGCCAGAGGCTTGCCTACGATGTTGCTTCGTCCGAGGATTACGCAATGCTTGCCCGAGGTGGGGATTTGGTATCGTTGCAGCAGTTCGATGATGCCTGCCGGGGTGGCGCTTACAAATCCGGGCAGCCCTATGCTTAGTCGCCCGACATTGGCCGGGTGAAATCCGTCGACGTCTTTGCGCGGATCTATGGCTTCGATGACGGTGTGCGTGTCGATGTGGCGTGGCAGCGGTAGTTGCACGATAAATCCGTCGATGTCGGGATTGTTGTTGAGGTCGCGGATATGTTCCAATAATTGCTCTTGAGAGATGGAGCCTTCGAAACGTAGCAGTGTGGAACCGAAGCCGCATTCTTCGCAGGCTTTGACCTTGGATGCTACGTAAGATTCGCTGCCGCCGTCGTGTCCGACGAGTATGGCGGCGAGGTGTGGCGCACGCCCTCCGTCGGCAACGATTCGAGCCACGGAGGTGGCTATCTCGGCGCGGATGGCGGCGGCGGTGGCTTTGCCGTCAATGATTTGCATGGTTGTCTGTTGTATGGTTTTTGGGGTTGAGGGGACGGAGGGTGCGTGGCTGTGGTGCGCTACGAGACTATCTGAGGAAAGTCCTTAGCGGCGCTGCTTGGCCATTTGCTGCATCTGGCGCATTTGCTGTGCCATCTTCAGCGGGTTTTTGCGCATATTGGCCATGGCTTGCATCATCTTGCGCATGTCGTTGAAGCGTTTGAGGATGCCGTTGACTTCCTGATAGGGGACTCCGGAGCCTGCGGCCAGGCGGCGGCGACGGCTTTCGTTGATGCAGTCGGGGTGTGCGCGTTCGTATGGGGTCATGGAGTCGATGACGGCTTCGGTGCTTTTGAAGATATTGTCGTTGATGTCCATGTCTTTGATGGCTTTGCCCACGCCCGGAATCATAGATGCCACGGACTTGAGGTCGCCCATCTTCTTGATTTGTTGCAGTTGGTCGCGGAAGTCGTTGAAATCGAACTTGTTTTTGAGCATCTTGCGCTCGATTTCGGCGGCTTGTTTTTCGTCGAAAACCTGCTGAGCTTTTTCGACCAGAGACACGATGTCGCCCATGCCGAGGATACGGTTGGCCATACGGTCGGGGTGGAAGGTGTCGATACCATCCATCTTTTCGCTTGTGCCGATGAACTTTATGGGCTTCTTGACCACCGAACGGATGGTGAGGGCGGCACCGGCTTTGGCATCGCCATCAAGTTTGGTGAGTACTACGCCGTCGAAGTCAAGACGGTCGTTGAATGCCTTGGCGGTATTGACAGCGTCTTGTCCGGTCATGGCATCGACTACGAACAGCGTTTCCGAAGGCTTGACGGCGTTCTTGATGTTCGCGATTTCGTTCATCATAGCCTCGTCCACGGCCAGGCGACCGGCGGTATCGATGATTACCAGGTCGTTGCCGTCGCGGCGTGCCTGTTCTATGGCGTGCTTGGCTATGGCCACGGGGTCTTTGCTGCCGTCTTCGCTGTATACGGGCACGCCGATGTTTTCGGCCAGGGCCTTGAGCTGGGCTATGGCGGCGGGGCGGTAAACGTCGCAGGCGGCCAGCAACGGGCGTTTGCCCTTTTCGTTTTTCAACTTATTGGCCAGCTTGGCGGTAAACGTTGTTTTACCGGAGCCTTGGAGGCCGCTCATCAGTATGATGGCGGGGCGTCCGTCGATATGCAACGGAGCTGCGTCACCACCCATAAGATTGCTCATCTCATCATGGACAATCTTGACCATAAGTTCGCCCGGCTTGATGGCCGTGAGAACGTTTTGGCCCAGCGCCTTTTCCTTGACTTCGTCTACGAAGGTTTTGGCAATCTTGTAGTTGACGTCGGCTTCGACAAGGGCGCGACGTATTTCCTTGAGGCTTTCCGAAATATTTATCTCGGTGATGCGTCCTTGGCCTTTGAGAATTTTGAAGCCTCGTTCGAGGTGCTCGGTAAGTTTGTCAAACATTGTGTTTTGTCTTTAGAGGGATGGGATGAGGGGTGTGTAAATTTGATTATTTATGGGGGCGTGACGTTTAGAGCAGGCGGTTGGTCTCCGTGTCCGGGAATATAACCATGGGCTTGAAAGTCTTGGCTTCTTCCAGAGGCATGGATGCATAGCTCATAATAATGACTATGTCGCCGGGCTGGACGCAACGTGCGGCAGCGCCGTTGAGGCAGATGACTCCGCTTCCAGCCTCGCCGGCTATGACATAGGTGTCGAGGCGAGCGCCGTTGTTGTTGTCGACGATGTATACTCTTTCGCCGGGGATGATGCCTGCGGCATCCATAAGGGCGCTGTCGATGGTGATGCTTCCGATGTAATCGAGGCGCGCCTCGGTGACGGTGACGCGGTGTATCTTGCTCTTAAGAACTTCTACGTTCATTTCTTTCGGGTTGTGTATGCGTTATTTGTGCAGGCTGTCGGGGTAAGCGATGTTGTCTATCAGGCGTACATCGCCGCAGTATACCGTGATGCAGCCTACGGGGTTGTGGGCTTGGTCCCAAGTCTTGACCGGCTGCATTGTCAGAGGGTCTACGATGCTGTAGTATTCGACTTGCAGCGACTCGGTGGCGTTGAGCGCTTCGGTGACGCGGGCTATCACTTGATCCACGGTCATTGTCTTGGCCCATTGGATGCTTTCCTCCATGACGCGGTGTATCGTGGGAGCGATGGCGCGTTGCTCGGGCGTGAGGCGAACGTTACGTGACGATAAGGCCAATCCGTCGTCCTCGCGGACGATAGGACAGGGCACAATCTGCAAGCCGTCAAAGCCGCCTTCCAGAGCGACCATACGGCGGATTACGGCTATCTGTTGGAAATCTTTTTCGCCGAAATAAGCGCGAGAGGGGTGTGCCCATTCAAACAGGCGGCTGACTATCTGTGCCACGCCGTTGAAGTGTCCGGGGCGGCGCGGGCCTTCCATGACGGCTGCTACTTCGCCCAGATCGAAGACGCGGGTATCCGGCTCGGGATATACTTCTTCGGGGGTGGGGACGAAGGCATAGTCGACGCCGAGGCTCTCCAGCAGGGAGCAGTCGCGGTCTACGGTGCGCGGATATGTGCGCAGGTCTTCGGCGTTATTGAATTGTGTAGGGTTGACGAAGACACTGACTACGACTACATCGTTTTCCTGGCGTGCACGGCGCACCAGCGATGCGTGTCCCCGGTGTAAGGCACCCATGGTGGGCACCAGACCTACGCTTTTGCCTTCGTTGCGGGCGGCTTGGGTCAACTGGGCCAGCCGTGCCGTCTTAGTGACTATTTCCATTGCTTGTATAAAACTATTTGCGGGGACGAGCGTGGTGCCCGTCCCAATCAGAGCGCAAAGTTACAATAATTATATCAATTGACCTATAAAAAGGTGTTGCATCGCTTAAAAACTTTTTTTCGACTCGCCGTGTCCCGGGGCTGTGCGCGGGCCTTGTCAGATGTTGTCGACGAGTGCGTGCAGGTCTTGGAGCTTGCGCCACTGGTCGCTGTAATCGAGACCTTTTTCGCTGTATTTGGACAGCTTGAATCCGGTCTTCGGCGTTACGCTGAGCAGCTCGGGCGCTACGTAGCGTTGCGCGGCTTCGATGCATCCGAGGATGCGGTCCGAGTAGTATGCCCACGGTGTGTGCGCATCTATCAGCCCCAGTGCCACTTGCTTGCCGGCGGGCACAAAACGCAGCGCATTCAACTGCTTGGCGTGCTTGCCGTCGAAGGGCAGGTAGAATTGCGCCACTTTGATGCGAGACAAGACCTTGGGAATGACGTCATCGGCGTAATCGACGTTCTGCCATGCCGGGACGATGGTGTCGCCGCCGCTGATAAATATGGATATGTGCATGTCTGCGGGCACGTTGTCGATGCAGGCATTGGTGAGTGCGATAAGCACTTCCTGCAACGCCATTACGTCTATACCGCCCATAAGCAAATCCTTGGTGTATGCATCGGTGGATATGCGTCCGAATACGGTGTCGTCAAGTTGAAGGCTGCGGCATCCCATATCGTAGAAGTGTCGAATGGTGTCGCGGTAGGCATCGGTGATATCGGCCAACAATTGCTCGGTGTCGGGGTATAGCGAATCGGACTTTCCGCGGTTCATCGAAAGGATGCGCACGTACAATTCGCCCGGAGACGGAAGCGTCTGACGGCATACGGCACGACCGTTGACAGCCTTTTGCAGGTACGCAAAGTCCTTATAGAACGGATGCTCGGGGTTGGCGGCAATGTGTCCCTTGACGCGCAGCAGGTCGGTGAGAACATTGTCCTCGGCGTATACGCGGCCGCTGTCAAGGCGCTCCTTGGCCAGTCCTTTAAGCCCGAAATAAAAATCTTTGTCCCAGTATTGACGACGGAATTCGCCGGAAGTGACTTCGGCCAGTCCGGCGTTTAATTCGCTGTTTATCAAGTCGTCTACTGCCTTGTTTTCAATATTACGGTATGTGTCGGCGTCCATGGCGCCGGCAGCGTAAAGCCTCTTGGCTTCGGCCAATTCCGTAGGTGGGAGAAAGCTTCCGATAATATCTACTTTCATCTCTTGTTGTTGTAATAAAGTGCTTATATAGGTTGTTTTGTGTGGCTGTTGTGGCGTTTTATGGGCTGTTATCACCGTTGCGGCAAGTAGGGCCCGATGGCGAGTGCCTTAATTATTACTTGGCCGTACGGCCTACGGCCCGACCGGGGTTTGCCGGCTTCGATGCCGCAAAATTACGAATAGTTTTTCATGCCGCAAAGCAAATTACGGAAAAATTTCCATAATACTTACGTGCGCGTGAACAAAGTGTCGGCAAAATGCTTGCCGATAGATGCTTAACTTGGATACGTATAGGCGTTATTGTCCGCGAGACTTTGAGCTGACTTGTCGAAGCGTGCGCGTGGCAGTCGTGCCGCGGTCAGTTGGCTATGGCCACCCGCGGTTCGGGGCGAAGGTCGTAGGCCGAGCGCAGGGCCTCGAATTTGTCGGGATTTGCGCGCAGGATGGCTGTGTCTTGCAGCAGTCTTTCGGTGCCTTGACGCAAATCAGCCAAGACCGGAGCTGCTCCTGGGCGCAGGTCCTCGGCGGGGATGGCCGGAGCGCCGACGGGCTGCAGTTGCGGCAGTCCGAAGAATCGGCATACGGCATCCAAAGCCATTGCCGTAGCCCGGGCCTTGCCTTCGCGCGAGTATCCGGCGATGTGAGGCGTGGCGATGGCGGCACGTTCCAGCAGTTCGCGGTTGATACTCGGCTCGCCCTCCCACGTGTCGATGACGGCGGCGCGTATATGGCTGTCTCGCAGGCCTTGCAATAGCGCGGCGGTGTCAACTACAGGCCCGCGAGCGGCATTGATGACGATGGGTGCGCGTCGCAGGTTGCGGACAAATGTCGCATCGCACATGTGTCGGGTAGGGTATGTGCCCTCATGCGTCAGCGGAGTGTGAAAGGTGATGACATCGGCTCGGGTAGCGATGTCGTCAAGTTCGTACCATTCTCCGGGGTCGCCGGCGGCGGCGCGTGGCGGGTCGCAGCGTAGTATGGTCATGGATAGTGCGCGTGCCCAACGTTCGACGATACGACCCACGTGCCCGACGCCGACGATGCCTATAGTGTGTTGTGCCATAGGTCGATTGGCCAAAGCAAGTACGGACGACAGTACGTATTGCGCCACTGCCGGAGCGTTGCATCCCGGAGCATTGGCTACGGTAATGCCCCGGTCACGGCAATATGCAAGGTCGATGTGGTCGGTACCTATGGTCGCGGTGGCCACCATACGGCACGGGCTGCCGTCGAGAAGCTCGGCATTCACGTGTGTGCGCGTGCGCGTGATTAGACAATGTGCATCAGCCATGGCCGCGGCGTCTATATCCGCCGGCTCGAGGTAGCGTACCGAGTGTACATAAGGCTCTAAAACCCCTTGAATATATGGTATATGTGCATCGATGACGATGTTCATAGGAACATTCTCCATAAGTATATAGCAATGTAAAGGACGACGATAGTAGCCACGGCCGGAATTTGAACCTGACGCTGCTGCCGTGCGATGTAATTGGTGAAATGATAGGCAGCGCACATACACAATACCGGCAAGTAGGCGCAGACGTTGGGGTAGTCGGCAAGTGTAACGATGATGGTGAACAGGGTTATCAGTGTAATACTGCCGGCGTATGCACGCTTGTGTGCGTTGTAGCTGAGCATTCGCATGAAATTGGCGCCCCACGATACCACGGCAATGACGGCGGTAACAGCTACGGTCGCAAAGACGTGTAGCGTATCATTCAGCCCTACGGAGGCAAACAGCGACTCTAATTCGGGGAAACGGATGTCGTCCACGTTTACAATTCCGCAGCCGAGCATCACCCACCATGGCGAGACGATACCCAGCAGGGCGGCCAAAAGCGATTTGAAGCCCATGATGCGCATCTGTCCGAGTCCGATGATAAATACCGGGATGAACAGTGCGTAGCAATACTGCGTGACGGTCATGCCCGAAAGCAGCAGGAAAATGAGGTAGATATTGCCGTTGCGGCGCGGATTGCCGTAGGTGTCGTATAGCAGGAATAGACACAGTATCAGCACGATACATAGCACGATGCCGGTCGAAAACTGTACCAGCAAGTCTGGCGTGGCCATACACATAGCAAAGAATACCGTGGCTTCGAGTGTCGAGACCGTGCCAAGGAGATTGTAGCGCTGATTCAAAGCGAGCATCAGCACTGCCGTGGCCAGAGTAAGGCCCACATTGACAAGCATCGAGGCGTAAGCCGATTGGATCCAAAGGTTGGCCGAAGATGTTACGATGCCGCTGTTGGCGTCGATATGTATCACGTCCGTGGTGGCAAAAAACCACCGGGCACCCACCATCATCAATATGGCGGTGAGGATGGTGGCTGTTTGGGACTGTACCAGCGAAAAATTATGCGCCTTGAACATTCTAAAATATTAATCGTTGTCTCTTGAAGGGCAAGGCATCCGCCAAAAACGCGGAATGTCTGTCGTGGGAATAAAGAAAACTGCCGTCAGGATGGCGAGCCTTTGAGTTTATTTGTTGAAAGACAGGACGTCGCGGCCGATGTCCGAGCGTCGGTATTTGCCTTCGAAATTGATGGCGTCTACGGCCTTATAAGCCGTGTCGAGCGCTTGTATCAGGGTGGGGGCGGTGGCACTTGCCGCGATGACGCGACCGCCGGCCGTAACCAATGTGCCGTCAGGGTTGCACCGTGTCCCGGCATGGAACAATACGGCCTCGGCGGGTATGCGGTCTGTGTCTATGGTCATTTCCAGTCCTTTGGGGTAACTGCCGGGGTAGCCCGGGGCTACGGCCATCACTGTGGCGGCAGCCAAAGGCGAGATGTTCAGAGGAATGTCTCCCAGTGCGCCGCCTGCCGCTGCTGCAAATATTTCGAGCAAGTCCGAGTCGATGCGCAGCATCACCGCCTCGGTCTCCGGGTCGCCCATACGAACATTATATTCAATGACATACGGGTCGGAACCGACATTTATGAGACCCAAAAAAATGATGCCGCGATAGTCGATGTCGCGGTTGCGTAGCCCGGCCAGTGTCGGTTCGATGATGCGCGTACGCACCTTTGACATAAAGTCCTCGTCGGCAAAAGCTACCGGAGAGACAGCCCCCATACCTCCGGTATTCGGGCCGGTATCCCCCTCGCCAATACGTTTATAGTCCTTGGCTACGGGCAGTATGCGATAGTTGCCCGTGCCGTCGGTGAGTACAAATACCGAACATTCGATGCCGCTGAGAAACTCCTCGATGACCACGCGTGCCGAGGCTTGCCCGAACATTCCGGACAGCATTTGACGCAAAGCCTTGCGCGCTTCGTCGAGGTTGTCGATGATGAGTACGCCCTTCCCGGCAGCCAGCCCGTCGGCTTTGAGCACGTAAGGCGGTTGCAAACTGCCCAAAAACTCCTCGCCTTCGGCGATGGAAGCGGCGTCAAAAGTGCGGTATGCGGCCGTCGGGATGCCGTACTCGGCCATGAAAGCCTTGGCGTAATCCTTTGAGCCTTCGAGGGCTGCGCCCACGGCATCCGGGCCCACCACTAATAGCGAAGGAAAGCGCTGAATCAGTGCTTCACGTATTCCGCCTACAAGCGGGTCCTCGTTGCCGCACACCACGACATCAATGGCGTGAGAGGCTACGAAATTGCTTACGGCATCGAAATCCATGGGCGAAATGTCCACATTGGTTCCGTAAGCGTCGGTACCGCCGTTGCCCGGTGCTATGAATAACCTTTTCAGCAGGGGGCTTTGGGCCAGTTTCCACGCTAATGCACATTCGCGACCGCCGCTACCCAGCAGCATTACGTTGTATTTTTTGTCCATAGTTGTTTGTTGCAATTATGCTCTGTAAATCAATGTGGTGCAGTACTCGGCGAGGCTGACTTGCGGGACGGATGAGTGCTGTCATCGCCTATGACGCTCGTGCACTCGCCTAATATTCCGCAAAGATACGACTTTTTCGCCAAACATATCGGCAGTACGTGCGCCTCGTCATGGCACGTCTTGCACAGTTCGCAAAGATTACGTAACTTTGCGCCGCAAACGGGGCGTAGCGCAGTCCGGTAGCGCACCTGGTTTGGGACCAGGTGGTCGCAGGTTCGAATCCTGTCACCCCGACGGCCAAGGCGGCTTTCGATGTATTACGCATCGGAGGTCGCCGTTGCTTTTTGTTAAAAAATACGTTAATATTGAGCGCGATGGAGCCTCGGCGATGGCTATGTCCGAAAAAATTCGTAACTTTGCGTGATTTATATACACACCGCAAAAATCATTTCGATAAACTATGGACGTAGACAAAGTCTTATACATTTCGCAGGAAATAGCGCCGTATTTGCCCCAGAATGTCATGTCTGGATTGTGCCGCGACTTACCGCAGGGCATCCAGGAACTCGGCACCGAGGTGCGCACATTTATGCCGCGTTATGGCGCCATCAACGAGCGCCGCAACCAATTGCACGAAGTGATAAGGCTGTCGGGTCTGAATATTGTTATCGACGACACGGACCATCCGCTGATAATCAAGGTGGCCACGCTGCAACCCTCGCGTATGCAGGTCTATTTTATAGATAGCGATGACTACTTCCAGCGCCATAATTCGGGCGTATTGGAGACGCAGAGCCTGGCACGAGAGAATGACGAAAGACTGATATTCTTTGCGCGTGGCGTCCTCGAGACGGTCAAGAAATTGCGCTGGCCGCCCGTGGTGATACACTGCTCCGGCTGGATTTCGGCACTGGTGCCGCTGTATATACGCAAGAGCTACGCCAAGGACCCGGCATTCCGCAACGTCAAGGTGGTTTACTCGGTATTTGCCGACGAAATGAGTACGCCGCTGGACGAGCGCGCCGTCGAGAAATTGCGTATGGACGGCTTCAGCGCCAAAGACCTTGCCGCAATATCCGGCGGACCGGTGGATACGGCTGCGCTGCACCGCATAGCCATACAATATAGTGACGGTGTGGTTCAGGCTGTTGCGGACGCCCCTGCCGATGCTATCGAAGCCGCCAAGGCTTCGGGCAAGCCCTTTATGGCTTTCCCCGGCGAAGAAGGGTATGCCTCCGCTTATATGGACTTCTACAAAAACCTCTGACAACACGCATAGGTATCTCCGATACTATTGATATACACAATGAATAAGTATCTCACCATCCTCGCCGCTGCCGCTATGGCCGGGTCTGCAATGTTGACCCCCTCGTGCGATGATTCCTCCGACATAGGCAATTCGATTACGCAAGACAGCGTGACCATAATCGTAGACACCACATTCACGCTCACCGGACAATCAGTCAGCAACCATCAAGTGCTGTCTCGTTCGGTCACCCAGATGATAGGACGAGTGGATGCTCCGGGATTCGGCAGCATTTCCAGCGATATCGTCACCCAGTTTATGCCCTCCAATATCTTGGATACCGTAGGTGTCGGCGTCAACGACATCGATTCGCTGCGTCTGGTGATGCTGCTCAATATCGGCGAATATACCGGCGACTCGGTGGCCCCTATGGGCTTGGAAGTATATCCCCTGACGCGTCAACTTCCCTCGCCGATATACTCGGACTTCGATCCGACAGGCTACTATGACGGTTCCAAACGTTACGCTTCGCTAATATACAATGTCAGTGCCGTGGGCGAACCTGACTCGGTCAAGAAACTCAAATATCGTATGTTGGCTGTGACCCTGCCGCGCGACCTCGCCAAAGGGCTCTATTCAGTTTACCGGAGCAAGCCTCAGACATATTCCACACCATCGGATTTTGCCAAGGTATTCCCCGGATTGTATATCAAGAACACCTTCGGCAAAGGACGTGTGACGCGTATCTCCTCCACGACCATGCATCTGTACTACCACAAGACATACTACGACGAGAGTAAGAAAAAAGACACTACGGTAATACGTGCAGGCAACTATTTTGCCGTAACGCCCGAGATTGTCACCAACAACAATATCAAGTTGGAAATAGCGCCCGAGATTAAAGCTCGTGTAGCCCGGGGTCAAACCATCATTATGGCTCCTGCCGGGCTTGACGTGCAATTCCGCTTCCCGGGTCAAGAGATGGTTGATAAATATCGTGCCGGCATTTCCAAAGGCTTGGGTGTGATAAATACCCTGGGAATCAGCATACCCGTTGAGGAGATAGCCAATAAGTACTCCATAAAACCGCCGACATATCTACTGATGACCCTGTCAAAGGATAAGGATAAATTCTTCCTGGAAAGCAAGATCCCGGACAACAAAACATCGTTCTATGCCACCTACAACTCGAAAAGTAACACTTACGAGTTCGTCGGGTTGCGCGACTACTTCCTTGACCTGCTCAAAAAAGACAAGATTACGGACGAGGATATCACCTTCACGCTGACCCCGGTATCCGTCACCTACGAGACTAATTCGTCATACTATTACGGGTCCACGACCACTGTGACAGGTGTAGTGCCTTACGTAGCCACTCCCGTCATGGCGCGTTTGAAGATTGAAAATTCAAAAATATCCCTCGTTTATAGTAGGCAAACCATAAATTATTAGTAACTTTGCACCGCTCAAGCCGAGGAGACATCCCCTTGACCGGTAGCATAGGCCGCAATAGCTCAGTTGGTAGAGCATTTCATTCGTAACGAAAAGGTCGTGGGTTCGAGTCCCACTCGCGGCTCAGACGCAAAAGGACGCCATAGTGCAACGCGGCATTATGGCGTCTGTCTTTTTGTAGGCATGTGTATGTTTTGTGATGTGCAAAAGTTAAAAATATGTAAAGCGCGAAGAAGACTGCAGAAAAAGCGTTATTTTTGCAGGCTTAAAATAAGACCCGGAAAGGGGCTGACCGGTTTTGACAGCGTGTCGAGGCGGTATGTAAGCGTGCAGAGTGATGATGCCCACGCTCTTTAAACAGAGACATCAGCAAATTTAAATGGCGAAAACAACTACGCTCTCGCTGCTTAATCGAAGTACAGTAGATTAGCTTTATCCCTGCAACAGTTGCGGGGACGAGACATCGCCCGATTGTCCTTTTTCCGAGACTAATCGATCCGGCGGTGCAGGCATATCGGGAATAGTGCGGACGGCGCCCGGACGTCTGTGCGAAAATTTTCGGGATAAGGGGTAGTTTGGTCGTCCCGGCCTGGCTACCTTCGAAAACCAATCGGAGACTACGCACGTAGAAAGCATATTGGTTCCACGTTTGGACGAGGGTTCGAATCCCTCCAGCTCCACATCAAGAAAGAGGGGGGTGCCCGCAGGGTACCCCCCTCTTTCTTGATAGCGCGAATAGATTCGAACCCGAGTAGAGGGGTTCGTAATCGCGTAGCGCTTGCGTAACGAAGTGTAGCAAGAATCCCTCCAGCTCCACTCCTTGTTTTTATAAAAGGATTAGATTAGAACCCGAGGAGAGGCGTTCGTCACCGCGAAGCGCTTGCGCTGCAAGGCTATGAGACATAGAAGCCTATTGCAGGTGGGTTGCTCTTCAGTTTACCCCGTATCCTCTTCGGCTTTCATCCGTAAAGTCCCATAAAATCGTTGACTTCCGATGTGATGTCATGAGGAAATCGTCGACATTACCGTCGAGGTCGATGACAATACTTTCCGGCAATCGAAAGCTGAAGATGTAAAGAAAACGGTTTGCAGAGAGAACTCTGTAAATCGAATCAGTCAAAATAACTTGTAAAGAGAAATAGAGAGCTGTCCCTGACGGGGTTAACCATATTAGTTAATCGCCCTCAAATCTGTCAACACTTTTTGGGAATAGACATACCATCCGGCTCCGCATATAAAAAAGGGCCTATATATACCCAAAAAAGAAAAAATAATAGCTAAGATTTAAACTATTATTAGTATATTTGCAGCCTAATAGTTTAAAATAAAGCTATAATGGAAAATATTTATATGCTCTCGGATGACGAATTGTGTCATCGTATAGGCGCAAAAGTAAGGCAGCTGAGATTACGCCAAAACTTTACTCAAAAGTCTTTGGCTGAAGATGCTCAGGTGTCTGTATCTACTATAAAAAAAATAGAGGGAGGAATAATCAGTTCGTTTAATTCATTAGTTCGTGTGCTTCGTGTTTTGGGTGAACTTGATAAATTTTCTCCGTTAATAGAAGAAGACGAATTAAGCCCCAATGAGTATTATGCGTTGTTGGAGAGCGAAAAAAAGAAACAACGTAAGCGTGCTTCATCAGTAAAAACAAATAAGATTAATAAACGTAAGGAGTCCTCAGAATGGTAGATGTTGCAAGAGTTAACTTATATGGACAATTAATGGGCACTATTCGATGGAACAAAGACCGTGGTATAGCCCAATTTGAGTATACAAACAACTTTATAGGGAGCGGTCTTGAACCATCGCCAATATTGATGCCGGTCAGAGCCGGGAGGGTCTATTCATTCTCCGGGATAGGGGCTGAGACTTTCAAGGGCTTGCCGGGGATGATTGCGGACTCGTTGCCGGATACATACGGACGAGCGTTGTTTGACCGTTGGCTTGCCTTGACCGGGCGAAGCAGTAGCAACCCTATTGAGACATTGTGCTATTTGGGCAAGCGATGCATGGGCGCATTGGAGTTTGAACCGGCCATTGCATTTCCTTATGACCGAGAAATGCGTATCGAACTTGATTCGTTGGTCGAGGTGGCAAATGAAGCTTTGATAGAAAAAGAAAGTTTCGGGACCAACCTTGACGCAGACAAGAAGGCCGCCATAGCCGAAATTGTACAACTTGGGACATCTGCGGGAGGACAGAGAGCCAAGGCTATAATCGCTTATAATGAAAACACAGGTGAAGTTCGATCCGGTCAGATTGATGCTCCGGAAGGTTTTGATTATTACCTTATAAAACTTGACGGAGTGACAGCCGAAGCCGGTTTCCGCGAAACTCAGAACTTCGGCCGACTTGAATACTCCTTTTCTCAATTGGTGAAGAATTGCGGTATTGATATGAGCGAGTGTCGTCTGATAGAGGAGAATGGCAGAGCACATTTTCTAACCAAAAGATTCGATCGATTGAATGGGAATAAAGTGCATATGCAAACATTATGTGGAATAGCGCACTATGATTATCGTATGCCACGTTCCTTCTCTTACGAACAGGCATTTAATATAATGAGGGCTCTTCGTCTGCCTTATTCTCAGGCTCAGGAGATGTTCCGGCGTATGGTGTTTAATGTCGTTGTACGCAATCAAGATGACCATACCAAGAATATTTCATTTCTTATGGATGGGGATGGTAATTGGAGGCTTTCTCCTGCCTATGATATGGGCTATGCCTATAATCCGAATGGCGGCTGGACATCGCAGCATCAGATGTCAATAAATGGAAAGTTCGACAAGATTACTCGCAGAGATCTGTTGGAATTTGCCAAACGCAATAGTATTAAAGACGCTAACTTAATTATTGATGAGATAATAGCTAAAGCCTCTCAATGGCCGACAATTGCACGGGAATGTGATGTGCCACAGAAAATGGTAGACGTCATATTTCCTCAGATGAATCTTTTGGTTTAGCCGTTTTTTTTAGGGGCAGAGTGTAACTTTTCGGGGAAAGCTGCGTCTAATAATATACGATGAAGACAAACACGACATCAGACGCCAAGGATAAGGAAGCTCGCTTCAAAGATTTGTTGCGTCAGCATAACACTATGCTCTATAAAGTGTGTTTCCTGTACCACAGCGCAGATGCACCTGTCGATGACCTGTACCAGGAGACCGTAGCCAATATTTGGAACGGTATGGACAGCTTCGACGGGCGCGCCGACATAACTACGTGGCTGTATCGTACAGCCATCAACAGCTGCATCTCATGGCATCGGCGGGTCAGTCGCCACCGTGGAACGGTGGATCTTGATAACGCTCTCGAAGTTTTAGTCGATGATGACAGCGAACGTGCCGAAAACCTTCGCGTCTTGTACAGAATGATTTCGCGACTCGACCCTTTGGAAAAGGCGTTGATAACCTTATGGTTGGACGAACGTGACTACAAAGAAATAGCTGACATCACCGGACTGTCGCGTTCCAATGTGGCCACGCGGCTTCATCGTGTCAAAGCAAAATTACAGAAACAATTGCAGGATTAAAGATATGCCCACAAACGATATAGACTTTCTCAAACAACAATGGAACAGCATAAAGCCCTCCGCGGGCGCTGCTCGCACCTTGGCCGACATCAATGTCAAAGGGCTTGATCGGGTACGTACTCTTACATACAAGGTTGCACGTCATCATCTGGTGGCAGCCGTAGGCGGACTGCTATTGCCTCCGCTCATTCTGTGGTTGTCCGAGTATATGCCGGTGTCACTATTGCTGATAATATGCTACAGCGCCTTCGGTATATTCTGCTCCGTCATCAACTTCTATGTCTATCGACGCATAAAGCGCAGCGACTATGTCAGCCTACCCGTGGTCGAAGCGGCCGAGCGCGTAGCCGCAATCACTCGTCTTATAGGGCGTTTGCGCATTATCAGTACAGTTTTAATGTTTCCGGTATTGGCCATGCTCTTTGTGGAGATGGCTGCTGTCGGAGATATCTACGTGGTCTATGGCGGCATCGTGGGCGCCGTCATCGGCACTATTATAGCTATCTTCCAATGGCGACGCATAAATCGCCACCTTCGTCTCCTGCGCGAAATCTTCGACCAAAGCAGTGCAGACCTCGCCGAATGAGGCCGAAGTCGCAGATGCTAACAGAAGAGCAGAATATTTAATCTTCGAGATTTAGATTTTTAATTTAATGGTTGCCGATACGGAGAAATTGTTACTCCCCGTATCGGCAATGTTTGTGGGCAAAGGTAAATAATTATCGCTAATCTTGAATATTTGGATAATATTATCTAATTTTGTGGCGCAATTGCCAATAAACAACAAAGTTGTAGTGGCAAAATGATAGCTAAATAATATTTAAGGTATTTTATGAAACAGTTTTTACTTACCATTCTGTCAGCCGTATTGGTAACGACAGGCGTACTGGCACAAGGTACGATGACATTCACGACGTCTGCCCCCAAGGGGACAGAGGTGCGAATTCTCGCCAATGTTGTGTCTGCTACACAACCGCTGACCATTGACTTCGGCAATGGTGTCCAGCAGAAATTCACAATCGACCCCGATCAGGCTGCATGGCAGCGCTGGATTAGTGGAACTATCGAGGGCACCACCATCACCGTGTCCGGACAGATAACCGAATTTCAGCTCCAAAATGCACAACTGACAACTGCCGCCATTGACGGTATGTCAAAACTCACTAAACTCGATTTGAGCAAAAACTCCCTCACCTCCTTCGAGTTGCTCTCGCAGATTCCTCTGACAAGCCTTAACTTGTCACACAACAATATCCAGAATTCGCCGTCGAACAACCCCACACTCACGCTCGAGAATTGCGGCAAGACACTGGAATGGCTTACGCTCAACAACAACACTGGACTGCAGTGTCTCGACGTTCAGTATCAAAAAGTGCTGAAATACCTGACACTCAACGATTGCCCGGATTTTGCCTCGATATTCATCTGCTTGCCCGAAAGCTCGCAGAACACACTGACGAGCATAAACCTGAGCAACTGCAGCTTGAACAACTTTTATCCTGTATCGCTGCCCTCACTGCACACGCTCATTCTCAGCAACAACCGCCTGATGACCACAGGCACTGACAACCCCTTCGTCCTCGGAGACTACCCCGAACTGACATCACTCGCATTGAGCAACAACAAGAGCGTAGACGCGTTGGACGTGACCAAATGTACCAAGCTCGAAGAACTATTCATAAACGGATGCAACTTCGAGCTAATCGACATCTCACAAGCACCGGCTCTGCGCATTCTCAATGTCGCTGACAACAAAATCCACAGCCTCGACCTGGGCAACAACACCGCCATAAGCACACTCAACATATCCGGCAACCCCATAACTACGCTTGATGTTTCCAAACTTCCGAGCATCACATCTCTCAACATCAGCAATACGCAGATTTCGCGCGTCGACCTTATGGAGGCCTATTTTCTCAAATCCTTCTACGCATCAAACACGTTGCTTGAGTTTGTTGACTTCAACGGTCTGCAAGCAAACCGCGTTGACCGCATTGACTTGCGCAACTGTCCTAACTTTACTCCCGAGTCAATGACCTACACCCTGCATACCGTCCCGGTAGCAAAATCAAGCTACAGGACAGAACCGAACCTGCTCATCGCAGGCTCAAACGGCGAACATGCAGACACAAGCTATCCGACAAGTTCGGATTTCCAATGGATATGTGACGTTCAGGGCGACGGCACCGCGACAAACTCCCCGGTGGAAGTCACCCTCGACGGCGCTACTGATACCGGCGAAAACAAGACCGGTAAACTCGACAACCTCTACTCGCACTTCGGCATGGGTCTGGATTATGACCTCGACGTGATGCAGACCGATGGCGGCAAATTCATACTCTGCCAGTGGCAACCGCTGTACTTCCAGACAGTGAAAAGCGTCCATGATACCGCGCTCAAGGGCGTGCCAATGTATGTTTATTCATACCCCGAAAAAGGCAAACGCTTCAAGAGTGTAACCGTAAACGGCAAGGAAATATTCAGCCCGTGGTTTATCGTGTCTGAAACCTCAACCATCAAGGTGAACTTCATATCCGAAATGGCTTCGGTGTCGTTTGACGTCAAGCAAGGACAGCAAATGTCTCTCCTGGTAAACACCGTGAAAGCAGGCAGCTCCGTATGGATAGACTGGGGCACGGGAACTCGCACCGAATATACCAATCAGAACGCATACACCTCCGGCAGCGACCGACTCTCCGGTACGCGCATCGATGGCTCTGCCGCGGGCACACGTGTTACCGTATACGGCGACCTCTCAGGCGTGGATGTGTCCGGCTTCGGCGAGTACGGCACAGCAATGGGCCTTTGGGACAACCAAATTCAGGCAATGGACCTCTCCAACGCCCCCGACCTGAAATACTTCAACGGATACTGGAATCCCATCAAGTCTATCGACCTGTCGCATAACACCGCTCTCGAGGTTCTCAACCTCAGCTACACCGGCCTTAAGACTATTGACCTCTCTAACAATCCGAACATTATCATGCTTGAGGCATATTCGGATTCATTCGGTGATGAGGAGGAAGGCATAGCCTTGCTCGATGCCATCAACGTCTCGAACATGCCATACCTTCAGTATCTCGATGTGAAGGGCAACAACATCTCCTCTCTTGACGTGACCGGCAACAAATACCTCAAATGGTTTTACGCACAGAACAACAAAATTGCGTCAATTGACCTGTCCAAGAACATCGAACTCGTTGATTTAAGCCTGTCAAGCAACCAAATCCCGAGCATTGACTTGTCAAACAACACCGCCCTTATGGGACTGGCCATTGGCAGCAACCTCCTTACCGGTCTTGACCTCTCCCGGAACACGGAACTTACAGACCTCAATGTTTCCGGCAACGACATCCACGCTCTTGATCTGAGCAAGAACACCAAGCTGCAGTTCATCTACATAAACGGCAACGGCATGACCGCGCCCGAACTCAACGAGTTCTACTATACGCTACCACAACGCATCGACAATGGCGATGACGAGGACAACCAGCACGGGCTGGGCTACAATCTTGCTATCATTCAAGGAGGCGACAAAAAGCTGAATGAAGGCACTCGTGCAGACTCAAGCATCGCTATTGACCGCGGATGGACTCCGAGCCACCAAGGCACCAATGGCGGATGCGAATGGGCATACCTCGACATCATAAACCCGATCCACGGCACCATCAAGGTGGTTGACGCAGAGGGCAACGAATACGCCAACGGCTCAAAGGTAACTAAATACCTCCCGTTAACTATCATCGCAACCCCTGACGACGGCTACTCATTCAACACATACTCGCTCAACGATGAGGAGGCTGTTAAAAGCAACAAATTTGAGATGCCCGGCATATACACAAAGCTTCAAGTCAATTTCGCCAAGGGCGGCGGTGTTGACGATGTAGCAACCGATGACATGACAATCACCGCAGTGCGCGGCGGCATCCACATTTGCGCAGACTCCGCATTTGCCACTGTATACACCACCAACGGCATCATTGCTGCCGGCGACGTGACCGTAGAGGGCGACCGTATGATTGAGCTCCGACCCGGATGCTACATTGTCCGCCTCAACTCAGACAAGGCAGTACGCTCCGCAAAGGTAATCGTAAAATAACCAATCTGTAACTAATATGACGCAGCCCGGTATCTCGGCAACGTCCGAAACCGGGCTGCTACTTTATAATACAACTGATAACAATATAACTCAAAACAGTATGAAAAAACTTTATGCAACATTGCTTGCCGTCCTCCTCGCCCTGCCGATGACGGGACTAAGCAAGACGGTACCGTACAGTAGTGACATCGGCGTAAACAACGCCATTGACCCCGAATGGACCGCTGTAAACAACGGCCTCAGAGGATCCAAAGGCTTCTCATGGGACCACCAGACATCAGACTTCTCCACCCCGGGAACACAAGGCGGCGTATACCACGCATACGACAGCGACCACGCAGCAAACTGCTGGGTGATGTCGCCTATGATAACCCTTACCGCCGGCACGGAATACACCGTCAAGCTGTGGACAAAGACGCGCGGCACCGATTCTGAGAAATTCGAAGTACGTATGGCCTCCGAGCGCACGTCCGCAGCCATGACCGCCGGCAAACAGCTGATACGCAATGAGGCATATCAGCACTCATCGGACTTCGAGTTGCAACAGGTGACGGTTACGGTAGCTGCTACAGGCGACTACTCTTTCGGCATACACTGCTTCAGTGATGCCAACTCATACGATTTCTATGTCACCGGTTTTTCCATAACCGGTGGTGGCGGCGATCAGCCGGATCCCGGTCCGACTCCATCCACAGCCAAAGCTCTCCCGTATGTGGACGATTTCAGCAGTTCCGCCACATTCGCCGCTGATTGGAAATCTGTTGCCGGACCCGATGCTGCCACGACTGCAGCTTGGAAATACAACTCATATTCAAAATTCGCAGAATTCGACTCCGCTTCCGGCCTCAAGGAGGACAACTGGCTTGTGTCTCCGGCCATCAACTTCGATTCCGCCGGCGATTACATACTTAAGGTCACCTGCACCATCTACGGCGACCTCGGCTTTGCCCTCGGTACTTCCGATACCGATATGAGTGGCTACACTGAGCTGGCTTCGTATGACAACCTCAGCGAATACGACAAGGTGTGCGAAGTACCCTTCACAGTCACCACACCCGGCGAATACCATATCGCATTCCACGCAAAAGCTGAAAGCGGCACATATATGGGCTATCGCATCAACTACGTCAAGGTGATGAAGAACCTCCTTGTGCCGGCACTTGTAACCGACCTGACAGCCGTACCGCAAGGCGATGAACTTAAAGTGAACCTCACATGGACCAACCCCTCCGTAGATCAAAACGGCAAAGCGCTGACAGAACCGCTGACTATCAAGTTGTACCGCAACGGCGAGTTGTTCCGCGAAATCAGCAATTGCGAAGCCGGCACACCGCTGGGCATCACCGATCGACTCGCAGCTGCCGGCGTATACTCATACTATGTAGTGGCATATAATGCCAACGGCTGCATAGACAAGGAACCCATCACAGTCAGTGCCGGATATGTGGGACACCCAACCGCAGCTATACCCTACGCATTTGACGCATCAAAAACCGATGACAACGAGACAGGCAAGTTCACCATACTCGATGGTAATGCCGATGGCAACACTTGGGTGTTCGATTCGACAAGCTGGAGCAAGTCATTTATGTCAAAAATGCCAACCGGAAAGGAAGCCGATGAATACCTCGCATCACCCTACCTGCAACTCTCCCCGGGCTACTACCGCATGAAAGTTAGCATCAACGCCCGTTACAACAACTATGAGATTGGTTATGCTACTGATCGTCACAATCTCGCATCATCATTCGTCAAGCTCGATGAGGAAAGCAACGTGCAGGGCTACGGATACCGGACACGCGAAGTCGTGATATCCGTTGACACTGAAGGCGAATACGTGCTCGTCGTGCACCACATCGGCAAAACTTCAAGCTCTGCATACTCAGACATAAAGGTTCAGACCCTCGAACTCGCTACGCAAGCAATTCTGCCGCAGCATATCACAGGGCTAAGAGCATCTGTACTCGAGAATAAGTCTGTTTCCTTGGAATGGGAAAATCCGACACTCGACATCGCAGGCAAAGATCTTGACAGCCACGAGCAACTCGGCTATACCATATACTGTGACGGAACGGCCATCCATACAGAGGAAGTATCTGCTCGCCACACACCCGGCAGCAAAGAAACATACGTCGTGAATGACCTTACACCGGGTGTGCACAAGTTATCCGTATTGGTATGCAACACCAACGGCGAGGCCGAGGGCGATGCTCCATTCGACTATGCATACAACGGCGACTTCACTGAGATACCCTACGCGACCACCGACTTCCCCGACTGGCAGGTAGTGTCAATGGCATCGACATATAACACCTGGAAACAAGACGAGGGGACCTCGCTCTATTCCTGGAGCAAGTACTACGGCACCCCCGATGTAACGTACCTCACTTCTCCCTACTTCAAGCTCGTAGCCGGGCGCATATACAAAGTCAAAGTGACAGCTACAGCCGATGACAGAGACATAGAATGGGGTCTCTGCACAGCAAAGGCAGCCAACACCATGGCAATGCACAGCATCCTCTCTAACACCACTCCCGCCGGCACTACACAGGAATATTCCTTCACTATCAAGGCCGAGAACGCAACATCTTATTCAGCCGGCGATGGTGACGAGGGAGAGTCGGTCTACTCCATAGACCCCGCAAACAGCGTGTTCAGTATCGTTCCGAAGACGCTGGGTAAGGTAACCATCAACGCCTTCAGCCTCGAATTAGACACTAATAGTGCAGTTGACATCGTCCATACACAAGGCGGCATGTCATACCACGATGGAATGCTCCACTTCACAGGAAAGGCCACGGGCCTTGTCGTATGCGACTTGGCAGGTCGTGTCCTCCTCTCTATGCCGGTTTGTACGGACAGCGTGCCTCTCACCGCTAAGGGCATGATGATAGCAACCGCAAACATCGACGGCAAGATCGTGACACTCAAAGTAATGAGATAATTAGTTCTTAATATAAGATAGCCGAGAGGGCGTACTCCGTTACGGAGTACGCCCTCTGTTTTCTTCCGTCGTGTAGAATCGATTTGGCTCAATCAGTTGAGAATGAGCGCAAATGCAAGGAGAATATGCCAAAATAGCGAATTATTGTAGGGGCGCAATATATTCGTCCGCAACGACCGGAGCAATTTGGCATAACATCCGGTCATTCATCGAGTTGCACTCCTGCTGCTCGGGCGCAATATATTGCGCCCCTACCGAGGCTACCATTATGATACCTCCGCTTATATTTTCACCTTCGGATTGTAGTTTATGTTCGGGATTACTCGCCGAGGATGGTGGCGACGATGCGACGTGATCCGCCGTGGTTGCGGAACTCGCAGAGGTATATGCCCTGCCAAATGCCCAAGTCGAGGCGTCCTTCCGATATGGGAAGCGTGAGCGTGGATCCTACGATTACCGCTTTGGCATGGGAAGGCATATCGTCCGAGCCTTCATCCGTATGCAGGTAGAACGGCGCGTTTTCGGGTACGAGGCGGTCGAATATGGCGGCGAGGTCGCGCCGCACGTCCGGGTCGGCATTCTCGTTAAGCGCCAAAGCGGCCGAAGTGTGCTGTATCAGCAGGTGCAGCAGTCCTGTACGGGGCAGTGGCGGCAGTTGTCGCAGCACGTCAGAGGATATGAGGTGAATGCCGCGTGGGTAGGGGCGCAGGGTGATATGAACTTGCTTGATCATAAGTTTTTACGGGTTACAGGTGAGGCGAGGCGCGCGTGCAGATACGGCATTGGCGGTTGCCTCTATTGGATGTTACGAGACTCCGAGGAGCTCGATATCGAACACCAGGGTCGACCCGCCGGGGATGCCCGGCTGATTGAAGCGGCCATAGCCTTGTTCGGCCGGAATGTAAACCTCCCAGCGATCGCCTACGTGCATCTGCTGCAATGCTATAATCCATCCGGGAATAAGTTCGCGCAGACGGAAAGCCGGAGCGATGCCAAAGCGGCTGCTGTCGAACGTTTTACCGTTGATGGTTCGGCCGGTGTAATGAGCCACCACCACGCTACTGCGGTTAGGCTTGGGCCCTTTGGGGTTGCCGCTTTTGATGACCTTGTAAAATATGCCCTTGTCGAGGGCTGTAACGCCCGGCTCGGTAGCCTTGTCCCTGAGCCATTGGCGGTTTCGGTCAATGTATTCCTGCTTGGCCATAGGTGCTATTTGTCGCTGTCAAAACGTGTGGCCATAGGTGCCACCATATCCATACGGGTCACGTCCGGGCATACCGGGACGATGGAGGTGTATCCTTGGGCGAGCCAATACTCGTCTGTATCGGTGGCTTCGGGCTCCTCGTTACAAAAACGTCCGGTGAGCCAATAAAATGGATTTTGGTGCGGGTCGATAAAACGCTCGAATTCCTCGCTCCAGTGTCCGCGAGCGGCGCGGCACGTGCGTACACCCTTGGGGACGATATGAGCCGGAATATTGATATTCAGAGCCGTAAAATCAGGAAGCCCATGGGCTACGATGTCAGCGGCCAGCCGAGCCACCTGCGGCGCCGACAGCGAGAAATCGGCTGAGGGCGAATGGTGCAGCAAGGAGAAGCCCACGGCTGTGATGCCGTTGGTGCATGCTTCCATAACCGCGCCCATAGTGCCCGAATATGTCACCGCGTTTCCGCTATTGCTGCCATGGTTGATGCCCGAGAACAGGAAGTCCGGACGGCGGGGCATCACCGCGTGCAATCCCAGTTTGACGCAGTCCACCGGTGTGCCCGAGATGCTGAATACTTGTGCTTCGCCGTAGTCGGCATGTCGGCGTATGCGCAGCGGCCCGTCTACGGTCAGTGCCGAAGATTGACCCGATTGGGGACGTGCCGGCGCAACTATGATGACGTCGCCCAGGGGCATAGCTGCATCGGCAAGTGCGCGAATACCTGCGGCCTCGACGCCGTCGTCATTAGTTATCATTATCAGAGGTCGTTCCATTGTCGTATTGTCGTGTTCTTAGCTCCGGCACGAGCGTCGTGCCGTTATTGCGTTTGTGTATGCAAAGGTACGCATTTTTGACGACAACTTCGGCGTCCGGCGTTCTTCGTATGCCCGTCATCGGCTGTCGGTACAGGTCTAAGGTAAAACAGAACGCGATAAAGGCAAAAAAAACCGCGAGACGAAAATTAGGGCCGACGGAGTGGCCCTAAGCGAAAAAAAATTCGTAAGTTTGTAGAGTAAAACCGTGGACTTCGGACGCATGACGCGGCCGAAGTCTTCGGACGTATATCGAATAATAAGGCAATAATCACACTTACAGCATAATACACCACTATTATGGCGAAGTTGCAACTATACATAACTCGGTCGATGGTGACATTCAATTCGCAATTGAATCTTAATCCCAACGAGGATGTGCGCTCGTATGTCAAGGACGTACGCAGCGTATTGTCGACCGTAGACTACGACACTAACGAAAAGAACATATTTTACCTATTGACAGCGGTATCGTCCGGTGTCTTCGTCACCATATTGCGCACCATTCCCGATAACGCCGGCGACCACCTTGCCGCTTGGATATTTGTACCGTCGGATATAGAAATAGCGACGGACGACCTTGCATCGGTGGTCAAGCAGACCACGCGAATCATCTCGGGCGTTAAAGTGAGCAATGATGACGTTGTGACACTACGCACGATATTTGCGCGCGACTATGCCGTGCGCCACAATGCTCCGCGTTGCGTACCTATGAATCTGGCGGGCCGGTGGGCTTGGCGTCTTTATGGCGGCGATACGGCTCCGGCGTTGGAGGACTTTCTGGGCGACGGATTGTGGCAGCAATGCTATTTGCCGTATTGCGGCATATTGCTGGTAGACGCCGACTTACAGGTGACTCCGAATACCGCCGACCTTACAGCCGAGCCCATAGGCCCAACGGCCGCCATTATGCCTCCCGAGAAGAGCGATGACGGCTTTGACCCCTGGGTATTCGGTATGCGTCTTGATGCGCCGGTGCGCGCCACTATGGGCGATACGGTGACGGTGACATGGCGTCGTCAAGGCTTTGACGATGTGTCCGAGACCGTTGCGGTGGATGCCGCCGAGGTGACGCCGCGACAGATTTCGACGGATGACTCGCGTAAGATTATCACCCCGTCGTCCTTCAAGGTGACATCTCTGGCCACGCATACGCGGATACGCGATTGCGAGATATTGGTCAACGGTCGCCCCATCACCGCCGAGGGCGCAGCCTTTACGCGCAGCGAGTTGGCGCAGGCTTCGGTGTCGGTTAATGCCGAGGGTTACTTCCCGTACTCGGGACGTATGGACCTGGCTACGCTGACACAGGCCCTGATACAATTGTCCGAACGGCGAAAAGTCTACCGCTTTGAGGTGCCGGTGAAGTCCAGCGATTTGGGCGCTCCCATCAAATTTGATATTCTGAGCCAAAAAGCGTTGGATGACAGCCCACTGGAAGGCTACGAACTGACGGCGGACATTCAGGAAGGTCAAAGCCGCACCAACCATCTGCGCTATACCGGCGCCGGAATGTGGCAGCACCGCCATGCAATATCTTTCGGCGCGGGACTTCTGATAGGCATTGTGCTGATGCTGTTGATGGGTACGTGCTCCGGAAGCAAAGATAAGGAAGCACTTGCTCCGGCGGCCAATCCCGACGACACGTCGACGTTGGTATCGGCTCAAGCTCCGACCCCGGCCGCTCCGACAGTGATTACCGAAGACAAGACGCAGGAAGAGACCGTACAGCAGCCCGAAACCGCTCAAGCCCCTGCGACAGAAGACGTAAGCACAGACAAACCCGCAACCAAGCAGCAGATAGCCGCAGCATGCAAATACCTCGATGACAATAAGGTGTGGACGCGTGCCGATATGGAGAAACAGCCGGCACTGCGAGGCTTGTATGACGATATGAACAACTTGCGCTACGAGCGACTTATCGAAGTTTGGGGTCCCAAATTGGCTGATTCGAAGCTCTTTGCGGATGTGGCAAAACATGCCGCCTTGGGCAAGCACAAAAAAGAACGCGTGCTCAAAGTCGGCAGCACCTACAATCAATCCGGCGACGAGAGCATCAGCCACCAGAGCTACCTCAACCGCATCGACCCCTGACGGCCATTGTATCGCTCCCGATGAAAACAGCGAAAAACTTGAGTCAGGGTGCTCAAGTTGCTGATATAAGGGAAAGTATACGGCCACGCTTATCGGCATTGTCCGGGTGCATATAGATGCGATTCCGTTCTATTTTAGAAGATTACACAACGAACATCATACTTACACAGATACATTCTTAACATTCTTATGAACAGCACAAAATTCATATTGGCCATTGCGGCCCTCACCATTGCGGTTCAGGCCTCAGGTCGTGATACCGCCCCGGTGTCCATAGCCAATTATGGAGACGGGACTTCGGTGACAGCTAAGGAAATAGCCCCGGGCATTGTCAAAGTGACACATACGCCCTTGGCCAAACACGGCGCAGAGCGTCCCGTCATCACCACAGCCCCCATTGTCGAAGTCAAGGACTGGGACAATGCACCGTATGCTGCTGCTAAGGTGTCAGATAAGACGCTGACAGTGAGCGCTAAATATAAAGGCTCGTCCATCATCGACAAAGGTGTCAAGGCCTTGCCGGTAGGTGCAGACGGAGTCCAACGTTACGCATTGACGGTATCCACCGCCGAAGGCGCATCGCTGTACGGTGGCGGAGAGCGCGGCTATAGCCTCAATCTGGCCAATGACACGCTGGTAATGTACAATAAGCAAAACTACGGCTATATAGGCAGCGAACGCCGCTTGAAACAGATGAATATTTCGATGCCTTTGCTGGTGTCTTCGCATGGATATGCCTTGCTGTTTGACGATTACGGCACTGCGACAATGACCACGGGCAAGGATATCACCTACACCTTTGAGGATACGCGCCCCATATCGTACTACTATGTGGTAGGCGATGATGCTTCGCTTGCGTCCGTGACTACGGCGTTGACAGCGCTGACCGGGCGTCAGGAGCTGCCGCCGCTGTGGACTCTCGGATACGTCAGCAGCCGATATGGATATCATACAGACGATGAATTGAGCGGCGTAATTGACTCGCTGCAGACGCAGGGCTACCCCCTGGACGGCGTAGTACTCGACTTGTATTGGTACGGGCGCGAGCAGGATATGGGGCGTCTCGAATGGGACAAGCAGCAATGGCCCGACCCGGACGGGTTGCTGGAATACCTCAACAAGAAACACATAAACGTAGTCACCATATCCCAGCCCTACGTGCTTCGCAACGGGCGTGGTGTGGACAATTATAATACCTTGGCACCCAAGCGTATGTTCGTAATGAATAAGGATAGTGTAGACCGTCCGCTGAATGTTACCATCTGGGTGGGACAAGGCGGAATGTTTGACGTCTCGAATCCGCATACGCGTCAATGGCTGGTAGATCGCTACGGCGCTTTGTCTGACCGCGGCGTAAGTGCCTGGTGGGGCGACTTGGGCGAACCCGAGGTACATCCCGAAAACGGTCTGCACGCCAATGGCCTGCTTACGCGTCAATACCATAACCTCTACGGCAACGATTGGAGCAGTATTGTGTACGACATGCACAAGGCAAAGTACCCCGACCGTCGTATGATGACCATGATGCGCGGCGGCACTACCGGCTTGCAGCGCTACAACGTCTTCCCCTGGTCCACAGACGTATCGCGCACTTGGGGCGGACTTGAACCGCAGATACGCATAATGATTAATTCAGGGCTCTCGGGCCTGGGATATATGGGCCATGATGTTGGCGGATTCTCCATCATCGATCAGGAACACCCCACGGATGACGAACTATATGTGCGCTGGATGCAATTGGGCGTATTCTCGCCGATGCTTCGTACCCATGCCCAGTATAAAGCCGAACCGTACAACTACCCCAAATACGCGTCACTGTTGCTCTCGCTGGTCAAAGAGCGCTATCGTTGGCTTCCGTACAACTACACCCTGACGTGGGAAAATGCCACCAAGGGCTGGCCGCTGGTGCGTCCGCTTGATTTCCACGATGCCACGGCCGCAGGTCGCTATGACGGCATTACCGATCAATTTCTTTGGGGTCGAGACATTATGGTCGCTCCGGTGATGACGCAGGGAGCGGTACAACGTCCCGTTGTATTCCCCGAAGGCAGCGACTGGGTGGATATCCATGCGCCGTTGAAGGTGTATAAGGGCGGTACGGTGACCAATTACGACGCAGCCATAGACCGCACTCCGATATTTGCACGTGCAGGCTCGTTTATCGTTACGGCCGACTACCCGATGAAATCCACGGCTCAATATCGTAATAACCGCTACCATATAGACTATTATCCCCTGGCCGGGAAGCAAACTTTCTCGACACTCTTCGAGGATGATATGACTACCCCCACCACGATAGGGCACAATCAGGGTCGCGTCATAAGCATGAGCGGCAACGATACCGGGAAGCAGATAGACGTAGTGCTCAGTGCCCAAGGTGATTATGTAGGAGCCAAGGATTATAAAACAATCACCTTGGTGTTCAACGGTCTGCGCAAACAGCCGCGCTATATCGAGGCCGACGGTCGCAGCGTCAGTGTGTCGTACGACAAGAAACTCGGTACGGCCACCGTATCTTTTGCATGGAACGTTGCACGTCCCATGTACATCATTCTTCGAAAATAAATAGTAGGGCACGATATAGCCTACCATACCGGCAGATATAGCCTACCATACTGAAGTTAAACGAGATATAAACAATAACACGATATGTTTTCAGGAATAGTTGAAGAAGCCGGCACCGTAGTGGCCGCGCGCCGTGATGACGGCAACCTGCAACTGACGATACGTTGCTCGTTTGTCAACGAGTTGTCCATAGATCAGTCTGTTGCGCATAACGGAGTATGCCTCACAGTGGTAGACATTGATGGCGATACATATACGGTGACTGCAATTCAGGAAACCTTGGAACGCAGCAACCTCGGACGCCTGGCCGTAGGCGACTTGGTCAACCTCGAGAGGTCGATGCGTCTGTCCGACCGTTTGGACGGGCATATAGTCCAGGGACACGTGGATACGACAGCCGTATGCACGGATATACAGAGTGTGGACGGCAGCCGCTACTACACTTTTGAGTATACCGTATCCGACGATATGGCGGCGCAGGGATATGTCACTGTCGAGAAAGGGTCGGTGACGGTCAACGGTGTCAGCCTTACGGTATGCGACAGCCGGCCGCGCAGTTTCCGCGTAGCCATCATTCCCTACACATACGAGCACACCAATTTCTGCCGCCTCGGTGTCGGCTCGCAGGTCAATATCGAGTTCGATATCATAGGCAAGTACATTGCCCGCCTCGCCACCTTCGGCAAGTAAGCGGAAGAATCTACAATAATGCAATTGGGGCCGCCCGAACATTACGCCGGGTGGCCCCAATTGTATTCTTGCTTCGTTGCGGACGCGTTATAACGGGTGGATGTCTGCTTGTATAATTGTGTCGGGAAGTGCATCCGGGCTGTCTATCCAGATTGACGGCTGATATTCGGCGCGCCTTTCGGCGTCTTGGCGATGGATATTGCACCCGTTGTCGCGAAGGCCTATGGTGAGCCATCCGCGGCTATTGGCCGTCACGAAGTCCTTGATTACGTTATCGCCTACGTAGCAGTATTTTTTGCCCGGATTTCGCTGCTCGATGACTTCGTAATTGGCTGCACATGGTTTCTCGGAACCGAATTCTTCGGAGATGATGATATTGTGAGCCGGTACAATCCGGTCAAGTCCCAGCGCCTTAATCTTGTTGCGCTGTGTCAGTGTACGACCATCGGTGATAAGCGCTAATGTCGCGCCGTAAGATTTCAGAGCCTGAAGACACTCTTTGCAGTCACTTGCAAGTGTGATGTTCGGGATGTGTTCGCGGTACAGTTTCAGAAGGCTTGAAATATCACAGTCACTCCCGGTTGCTTCGATTGCCTTTTCGAAGACGTTGCATTTGGTCGTGTACCAATCGTACATGGATTTGGCCAGTGCGGATGCTTCCTTTGCGTTTCCGCACAGAGCCATAGCAATATGATAGTACCCGGATTTCAGAAAATCGATTTCCTTGTACAACGTGTCGTCAAGGTCGAAGGCGACGACATAATCCGAATGAGGGTGTCGCATAGATGTCGTGAGAAAAAAATCAGTCTTTAAGCTGAGTAAATATGGCTGCATCGTATCTCAGCATCAGAAAGTTATCCTTCCAGGATTCGTCATATTCGAGATTCTGCCCGAGCAAATACTCGCGTATCAGATACTCGATGTAATTTGCCCCGGCTTCGTAGCTTAGCGGATAGCCTCCGCCGAAACGCGGATTGATTTCTATGGCCTTAATGTCTCCTGATGTTTCATCGTAAAACAATTGCAGGCAAATCACGCCTCGGACGCCTTCGAGATGGCCGAGCCGCGAACGTAGGTATGCGATAATCGAGTTTTTGCGCGTCACGCCCTTATTGATTTCGCCGGCGCGGATTTCGATGCGCTGCCGCGGAACTATGGATTTGACCATGCCGTCGTTACCGTAGTACATATCGACGGTAAATTCCTTGTATATAGCCTTGTCCACGTATTCCATAAACATCAGTTTAGGGTCATCCAAGATTTCTTTGGTGAGGTCTTCGGCCGAACGCAACAGATGAATATTTGTACTCAGCGATCCGTCGTAAGGCTTTGCAAAGCAAGGAAATGTCGGATTGTGCTTGTCTACGGGCGTTGGAATACTGATGTTGTGCTGCTCAAAGAATTTGTTAATCAGCCTTTTGTTACGACATTGGCGGATGAAAGTGCCGTCCGATATTGCAATATGCGTGCCTTGAGCTTTGAATTCGTCATATAGGTCAGACAAGAGTATAAGCTCGGTGTCTATGGTCGGAATGAGCAGTCCGACAGAATACTTGTCGCAAATATCGCGTAGAATTCGAGGATAGGACTCGTCGGTGACGCGCGGGACCTTGAAGCATTCGTCCGAGACGTATCCGGCCGGAGCCATTATCGGATTCATATCCGTGGTATAGACCTTTACGTCCGAGCCGAGAAGGCCGCCGGCGGTGTTTTTGATAGCCTTGACGAGTTCGACACGCTTGCCGGCCGAAGTTACGAGGATATTCTTGCGAGTGCTCATTATAATAATTTAGACTTCAAAATACAATAGTCTTCAGGAGAAGACGTAAGTCTGTGTTTGATGCTTGTCAGAAGAGGTGGGCGAAGCGCGCTGTGAGGGCCGTGAAGCGGCTGTCTTGGCGCAGGGGGGCGATATTGGCCGGGGCGTCGGTGTCGTCACGCAGGCGGTGAAGGTCTCCGTATCCGCGGTCAAGCGCTTGTTCGAGATAACGGAATGCGGCGTCCATATCGGCATTGCCGGCATCGTTTTTGGATGATTTGCCCTTTTTGACTTCGGCGGCAACCTTGGCGGCTTGGGCATAATAGCAAGCGGCCTCGAAGGCGTGGGCTCCGTCGGCGTCAGGTAGAGCAAGAATTGCTGCCATGGCTGCATCGGCGGCTTGACGTTCGCCGCAATGCAGCAGTGCCAACGGGCGTAACATTGCCGGGTCGGCATTCAGGATAGCGGCAGCGTCTTGGCTCATGGCAGAGGAAGCCGCATCCGCAGTCGCGTTTTGTCCGGCGTGCGGAGTCGTAATCTCGGCCACGTGGCGGTAAAATCCGGCGGCGGCTACAGGCTGGTTGAGACGTTCTTCGAGCACGGATGCACGCAGCATGTATGCGCGTGCCGCATCGGCGCCTTCGGCCGTCATTGTGGCTTCGCCGAACAGGTCGGCGGCTTGGCCGTACTGCTCTTGCGAGTATGCCGTCAGGCCCAATTCGATAAGCGCTTGCGTGTCGTTGGGACGTAATGCCAATGCGCGTGCGGCGGCGCTATAGGCATCGACACGTCGACCCAGGGCTCGCAGTATACGTGCGCGTAATATGTGGTTGTCGGCATTATTGGGGGATGCAGCCAATGCTTGGTCGATGTCAGCCAAAGCCTGTTCGTATTGGCCGAGAGCATATCGGCAGCGTGCAGTCCCGGCGTAGATGCCGCGGTAGTCGTTGAGATTTTGCGTGATGATGGTGTTGTAGTCGGCCAATGCGGCTTTGTAGTGGAAATGCGCTTGCTGGATGTAGGCACGCAGGTACACGAACATAGCCACTCGCGGAGCTTGCTCGATGGCACGTGTAATGCCTTCGATGACAACGGCATAGTCCGTATTGGCCATATCTACAAGCAGCTTGGTGGCGCGGGCGTTGGATGCGTCCGTACTCAGAGCCAGCATAATGTCTTCGACCGCGCCGCTGCCGTTGCCCATCGAGCGGCGCACGTTGGCACGGCGTACGTATATGTCGGCGTTGTTGGGGTCTGACGCTACTGCATCGTCAAGGTATTGCGTAGCAGTGCCGAGGTTGTTTTCCTTGACGGCAATGCGTGCCAGTCCGATCATAGCCTCGGTACTGCGGGGATTGAGACGCAGCAGACGATTGTAGTCCTCGCGTGCGGCGGCGTATTGTCCGAGGGTGTAGCGCGTGTTTGCACGCAGGTAGACGTTGACATACGAAGTCGGGTCCAATGCCACCGTGGCGTCAAGGTCGCGCAAGGCATCCTCGGGGCGATTGGTCTGCAAATAGATGTTGGCACGTAGCGTGAGGGCACGCATACGTGTATCGGTATCTTTTTCGGGGATGTATTTGATGGCGTTGTCCGCATCCGAGAGTGCACGCAGATATTCGTTGTTGCTGTAATAAACGTTGGCGCGGTTGAGATAGGTCTCGTAGTCCTTGGGGTCTTCGCTGAGTTGTTGCGCGTAGACGTTGAGCACGGCGCGGGTCATCGGGTTGTCGATATCGGCGCGTGCCGGAGTGGCCAATGCGGCCAATGCGGCCAGTAGTATGGATATATGTCTTATCATCTGTCGTATAATGAAATGTCTCGGATGTCTTGATGCGTAAGGTTGGGAATAATGCGGCGGAGCTCTAAGTGTCAGAAAGCGGCGATGGTGCGGCGTATGGCCAGGAGGTGCCGCAGCAGCGTGGGCAGCAGGTCCAGGCGCAGCATATTGGCGCCATCGGAGAGGGCTTTGGCCGGTTGCGGGTGTGTCTCGATAAATATGCCGTCGGCGCCTACGGCTATGGCAGCGCGGCCGACGGTCTCGATAAGTTCGGGACGTCCGCCGGTGACTCCCCCTGCCGTATTGGGCTGTTGCAGCGAGTGAGTGATGTCCATAATGACCGGGCATCCGCATTGCTGCTGCATCACGGGAATGCCGCGCATATCCACCACCAGGTCGCCGTATCCCAGCATCGTGCCGCGGTCGGTGACAGCCACGGCATCGTTGCCGCTCTGTCGTACTTTTTCGACGGCGAAATGCATCGATTCGGGCGCCAGGAATTGGCCTTTCTTGATATTGACCATTTTGCCGGTCTTGGCGGCGGCTGTCAGTAGGTCGGTTTGGCGGCACAAGAATGCCGGAATTTGCAATATATCAACGTATTGAGCTGCCATCTCGGCCTCGGCGGGCAGGTGAATGTCCGTGACTACGGGTATGTTGAATGTCTCGCGAACTTTGGCGAGTATGCGCAGAGCCTTTTCGTCGCCTATGCCCTGAAACGAGTCCAGACGGCTGCGGTTGGCCTTGCGGTAGCTACCTTTGAATACGTATGGTATGCCCAGCTCGGATGTCGTGCGCAATACGCTTTCGGCGATGTCGAGAGCCATTTTCTCGCCCTCGATGACGCATGGTCCGGCCAAAAGGAAGAACGTGGAACCTTTGGCTGCTTGGGGTGTCAGATATTGCAGTAATTCGTTGGCGTTCATGAGTGAATTTGGTTGATGATATGAAAAGTGTCGCAGGCGACGAGTGCGGCGGTCTCGGTGCGCAGGCGGTTGTCGCCCATGGTGACGGCGCGGCATCCGGCATCGAGGCATTGTTTTACCTCATCGGGTGTGAAATCGCCTTCGGGTCCGATGAGCAGCAGCGTGCTCAGTCGCGGTTGCAGGGCCTTGGAAAGCAACGTCCGTTCGGTATTGGCATCGCAATATCCGACGAAGCGTTGTCGGGCTGTGGTTTGCTGCAGCAATTGGCTCAGCGGGGTCATCTCGGCCAGGTGCGGCATCGTGGCCTTGAGCGATTGTTTCATGGCCGATACGGCAATTTTGCGTAGGCGTTCGACCTTGATTTCGCGTCGTTCCGACCGGGCGCATAGTACCGGAATAATGCTGTCCACCCCGATTTCCACGAGTTTCTCGACCAGCCATTCGGTACGGTCGATGTGCTTGGCCGGGGCTACGGCCACGGTGACATCCGCCGGCCATACGCGTTCGATGGTGACGGCATCTTCGATGGCGACGGTAGCGCGGCGCGGGTCGCTACCTACGAGTGTACACGTGTAGCGTGTGCCGTGGCCGTCCACCACATACAGTGTGTCGCCCGTGCGCATACGCAGCACGCGTACGGCGTGTGCGCTGTCCTCGGGCGGCAGTGTCAGAGTTTGCTGTATGTCAGGTGCGTAGAACTGAATCATTGCTTATATTGGCATGGTCTCGAAAACGCGGTGTCCGACATATACCGAACACCGCGCCTTCAAGGCTGTTAGATGTCTTTTACAGCTTTTGTCTCGGCTTTCTTGGGCGCTTTGAAGCAGAAGTAGAACATGATGAATACTGCCAAAGCGTAAGCGGCGAAGATGAACCACGAGTGGTGCCAGCCGTCAATCATGGCTTGAGTGCCTACCTCCTGGGTCATAACGTATTTATTGACTACAAATTCGCCGGCGATAAACGTACCCAGCGATGCGCCGATACCGTTGGTCATAATCATGAACAGACCTTGGGCGGACGAACGCAGTTTGGGGTCGGTCTGCTGGTCGACGTAGATGCCGCCGGAGACGTTGAAGAAGTCGAAGGCAACGCCGTAGACGATGCAAGACAGCACAAGGAAGATGACGCCGGGGAAATTGGTGTCGCCGATGCCGAAGAAGCCGAAGCGCAATACCCAGGCAAACATCGCAATCAGCATTACGCCTTTGATGCCGAAGCGTTTAAGGCAGAAGGCTATCATCAGGATGCACAGGGCTTCGGAGCATTGCGAAATCGAAATCAGGAATGTCGGGTTGTGTGCAAACCATCCATCGAGCAATCCTTGGCTGTATTCGCCTACTTTGCTGAAGCTTTCGATGAAGGTAGTGCCGTAGCTGTTGGTAATTTGCAGCGACACGCCCAGCAGCATCGAGAATATGAAGAATATGGCCATGCGGCGTGTCTTGAATAGTGCGAAGGCGCGCAGGCCGAGGGCGTCGACGATGCCGCCGTTGGCGCTCTTATTGACAGGACATTTGGGCATTGTCAGTGCGTACAAGGCCATGATGATGCCGAAGGTGCCGGTAGCGAAGAACTGGGTGTAGCTCTTTTGCAGGGTGATGCCGTCAATGGCGACGAAGTTCACCAGCAGCTCGGCTACGATAAAGCCCACCGTTCCGAATACACGTATGGGCGGGAAGTCTTTGACAGTATCCAGTCCGGCGCGTTCGAGGGCGTTGAAAGCCACCGAGTTGTTCAAGCCTATTGTAGGCATATAGAACGCTACCGAAATGGTGTATAGGGTGAATATTTTGCCGAAGTCTACGGTTCCGGCCAATTGTTCGTGAGTCATGTCAATCCATCCGTCGGGCAGTACAGACATAGCGTAATATCCGGCGGCGAACATGAACATCGCGGCGATGAAGTGGCATAGGGATAAGGTCTTTTGTGCCGGCAGCCAGCGGTCGGCTACGATACCCATTATAGCGGGCATGAATAGAGATACAAGTCCCTGAACCATATAGAAAAGGAATATTTCCTGGCCTAAGCCTACGTGGTACAAGAACATACCCATAGATACGAGGTACGTTCCCCATATTGCAAACTCGAAGAAGCTAAGAGCCGCAAGTTTGGTCTTTAGTGTGGAGCTTTTCATTGAAGCGTGTGTGATTTTTGGTTGATTGGTTTTATTGTGTGGTTTTTAGGTTTGTCGTTTATTTGTCTTTGCGGCGTTGGCGGAGTATGGAGTTGATGCGAGCGGCTTCCTCATACTCTTCGTCGCGTGTCAACTGCTCGAGCAATTTCTCGAGTTGTTCGTCGGACATTTCGTCCGGATCTTGCGGCTCCGATTCCGAGTCTTGGCGAGCCTTGTCTTCGGGGTCTTTGTTGAGGTCCTCGGTGATACATTCCTCCAGGGATAGGCCGGCGCGTTCCATGATTTCGGGGGTCGTGTATATGGGGGCACCGACGCGTACGGCTATGGCTACTGCGTCCGAGGTGCGTGCGTCCAGTACGGCTTCTTTTCCTTCGCGATCACGGAAGGTCATCTCGGAGGAGAAAATTCCGTCTTCGAAGCGATATATGAATACCTCTTCGAGCTGTATGCCGAAAGCTTGGCCGAGCGAGCAAAATAGGTCGTGGGTCATGGGGCGCGGCGGAATTACGCCTTGCATTTTGATGCCTATGGCCTGCGCTTCGCTTGCCCCGATGAGTATGGGTATGCGCTTCTCGCCCTCTTCGTCGGCAAGTAGCAGCGCAAAAGCGCCGCTGCGTACCGGGTTGTAGCTTATGCCCATGATTACGAGTTTTATGCGGTCATCCATGGCTGTGTCATTTTGTGTCGGAATTGTCGGTGATGACGCTTCCGCCGGTGATTATGCCCGAGCCGAAGCAGCGGCGGCGTTCCTTGTCGTATATTACGCAGAATTGTCCCGGGGCTATGCCTTGTATGGGATGAGCGGCATGTACCACGTAGTCGCCGTTGTCGGCCAATGTCATTACTGCGTCCGTGAATTCGGGCGTATGCCTGTTTTTGAAAGTTATGGCGACGCCCTCGACCAATTCTTCGGGTGTCCAAGGGCATCCGGAGATATAGTGCATCTCGGTGAGCAGCAGCGTGTCGCCGTATTGCTTGGCTGTATCGTATCCGCCGGAGACGTATACGACATTGTCGTGGGCGTTTTTGCGCACAACGTACCATGGGCCTCCGCTGAGTCCCAATCCTTTGCGCTGTCCTATGGTGTGGAACCAAAATCCGCGATGCTCGCCCAACTTGCGTCCGGTTTCGATTTCGATAATCGGACCGGGGCGTTCGCCTAAGTGGCGACGTATGAAGTCGTTATAATTGATTTTGCCGAGAAAACATATTCCTTGCGAGTCCTTGCGCATGGCGTTGGGCATACGCACTTCGGCGGCTATGCGGCGTACTTCCTCCTTGGGAAGGTCGCCTATAGGGAACATCAGGTGACTCAGTTGTTCGTAGGATATGCGAGCCAGGAAATCGGTCTGGTCTTTGACCGGGTCGACGGCTGTGCCCAGCCATTTGCGGCCGTCGGCATCGGTGATGACGGTGGCGTAGTGGCCGGTGGCGGTCATATCGTAGAGGTGACCCCAGCGCTGTTCGAAGTATCCGAATTTAATCATTTTGTTGCACATCATATCGGGATTGGGTGTCAGCCCTTGGCGCACGGTGCGCAGGGCATATTCCATCACGTTATCCCAATACTCCTGATGCAGCGACACCACCTCGAATGGCAATCCGAAGCGACGCGCTATCAGTGTGCACATTTCTATGTCTTCGTCGGCCGAGCAGTCGCCTTCGCCGTTGTCCAACCCTATGCGTATATAGAACAGGCGCAAATCGTGTCCCTGTTCGAGAAGTCGGTATACGGCTACGGCGCTATCGACGCCACCGGAAATCAATACGGCTATCTTCATATTTGTGCCGGGTCTTGCGTATATGGGTTATTCGGATTTCGGCTGTTCTTGGTTGGTGTTGTCTGCGGACTTGTCGCTGTCTGCGGCCACGCTGTTGACGATGCTGCGCACCAAAGCTTGGAAGGCTTTGAGCACATTGTCCGGTTTGATGTCCTTGACCTGTACGACGTGTTGCTTGTCGACGTAGTACAGCATAGGCATGGTGGGCATGGCAAAATAGGTGTCTGCATCGGCATAGCTGCCTTTGACCCATGTGTCGGGCATATCGAGGGCTTCGGCGCGCCATTGGTCGCAGTCTTCGCCGGGATATATAGCAACGATTTTCAGTATGTTCTTTTGGCACAGCCAATTGATGGCATAATCGGCGCTGAAGCGAGCCTTGGCCAGACGGCAGTCTGCGCAGTCCGGGTCGAAGAACATCAGCAGAATGTACGGCGCGTCTATTTCGCCGAAGTGGCCGGTGGTGCCGTCGGGACGTACAAACTTGAAGTCGGGGACGGTGCAGCCTACGCTGCTGGAAGTCAGCATGGTATACTGAGCCTCGAAGCGTGCGCGTTCGGCGCCCTTGACTTTCTTGCAATCTATTACCGCCTTCACAAACGGCAGATATAGTTCGTCACTTTGATATTCGGCACTGTCGGCAAAAGTCCAGCGTTCGGCGATGCGTGCAAGTTCGGGCAGCTGCTTGGGCGCCGAGCGCTCTACGCCGTCGATCAGGCGATTGATGGCTATATGTACTGTGTCGGCCGTTGCCAGAGGCGTCAATGCGAAGAATTGCCCCATGGTGTAGTCCAGACGTTCCTTGGACGAGAAAATACTTTTGAAATTGCACGTCTTCCAAAAGTTGTCAAGTATATAGTTGGCGCGCTGGTCCATACGGACAATTTTGCTCGGCGGTACGGGCATTTCGACAAGCAACTGCGTGTCGTTGGCGGCGTATGATGTCGAAGCCACGGCTGCCGTGACGGCGACGACGGTCACCATACGGCGCAGGCTTTGTGTATATTTGGATATGTTCATGACGTGTGTCAGGTTCTGTCTTTTGGTTACAATTTACAAATTTACATACTTTTGCCGAAATGCGGTGCTCTTGGAGGCGGAAAAAATCCGCGAGAATGTCGCTTTGGACAAAAATCCGGATAAAATATAGATGTGGCTCGTTTGATGATTGCCTTCATAAAAATAGCGGAATATGAGAGGTCGTCAGGATTGTCCGCTCTGTAACAGCCATCGTTACGCCCGAATGTATGTATGGCTTATATGGCCGCTGTCGGCGGCCGCATAAGCGTAATCTGCAATGGTTGTGAATTTCGTGGGGCAGAGGGGTTACTTGATGCCTCGAGCATCGAGTGCGGCGCGGTAGCGAACGCCGTTGGCCTGATGTACGGCGTAATTGTCGGTGAAGTTGTGGTATCCGCTGAAGTCCTCGCGTGCACACATATATATATAGTTGTGTTGCGGGGCGTGTAATACGGCATCGATGGTGGCTCGTTCGGGCATACGTATGGGACCCGGCGGAAGTCCTTTATTAAGATATGTGTTGTAGGGGGACGGCGTGCGCAGCATGGGTACGGTGATACGTCGCAGGGTGGGGTCTCCGATAGCGAATTTGACGGTGGGGTCGGCCTGCAACGGCATATCTATGGCCAGACGGTTGAGGTATAGACGTGCCACCTTGGGTCGTTCATCGCCTTTGGCGGTTTCCTCCTCGACGATAGATGCCAGTGTGGTTGCCTGCACGGGCGTGAGATTCAGAGATTTGGCTTGTTCGCGCCGTTCCGAGGTCCAAAAAGCATCGCGCACCGAGGTCAGACGCTTGATAAGTTTGGCCGGGCTGTCGGTCCAAAATGCCTCATAAGTGTCCGGCACGAATGCGGCAATGTACTGTTCGGGAGTGTCATAGCCCATGGCCGGGAGTACTTCGGCACATCCGTTGACAAAGGCTGCGGAGTCCCACGTCATCTTGGAACTGATGCGCGAAGCCAGGTCGCCGAGTGTGCGTATATTGTTGAACGTTAGTCGAATGGGAGTCTGGGCGCCGAAGCGCAGGCGATTGACGACCGACCACACACGGTCTCCTTTGGAGATGACGTATGAGCCGACGGCGACTTCCGGCTTTCCATCGCGCCATTGCCAAATACGTGCTACGGTGGCGCCGTAGTCACCGAGACTGTCGGTGAGAATCTTGGAGACGTCGTCCGAGTCGGCGCCTCGCGGAATGTATATTCGTACGGGCTGTGCGCCGTCGTAAGTGCGTGCTATTGTGGTCCATGTCCATACGCCGGCGGCAATGATGAGTGCCGCTACGGCTGCGGCGATGTATAGCAGGACTTTGCGTCGGCGTGTGCCTTTGGCTGTCTTGGCTTTTCGGTTCTTTTTGGGCGCTTTTTTTGTCGTTGTGTTTCGGTCGGTCTTTTCCATACGACAAAGTTAATACTTATCGGCCTTACAACTTAGCCAAAAAACGCTAAAAGTACACTCAACGAATTTCGATAGGTCAATAGGGATGGCGTGTTTCGCAGCTCTTGGACTTCGCGGTCCGAGTTGCGGCAACCCTGTGCGGTGTCGGCGTATGTATATATGTATCGGACGCTTATGTCTTGACCGGAATTTTGGAGTATATATAAATATGTGTATGCGCGGATCTGCATTGGTGTTATTGCGTCCTCATATGGGCGTAAATATCGGCGATTCGGGTTAAATGGTGTTAAAATATTTGGCCATCTCGTAAGAAGTGCCTACCTTTGCACCACTGAAACATCGCGGAGTAGAGCAGTGGTAGCTCATCGGGCTCATAACCCGAAGGTCGTAGGTTCGAGTCCTGCCTCCGCCACCAATCATCGAGAGGTCCATCAAATGATGGGCCTCTTACTTTTTTACACTTTTTTTTGTGATAATGGCCGTGCATCACAAAAAATATAACTATATTTGCCCCGTGCAAGCGCGCCGTCATGGCACACTGTCAAACGGAGGAGCGGTGCACGAACACAACCCGAACGACAAACCTATAACAATACAAACACTATGAGTATGAAGAAGCACAACTTCTATGCCGGTCCTTCGATTCTGAGCCAGTACACCATCCAGAATACGGCAGACGCAATCATCAATTTTGCTGACACCGGGCTGTCCATCTTGGAGATATCGCACCGCAGCAAGGAATTCCAGGCCGTTATTGACGAAGCCACGGCTCTTGTCAAAGAACTCCTCGAAATCCCCGAAGGCTACAGCGTGCTGTGGCTTGGCGGCGGCGCCTCGATGCAGTTCTGCATGATTCCCTTCAACCTGTTGCGCACGCGTGCCAGCTATCTCGACACTGGCACATGGGCACACAAGGCCATCAAAGAAGCGCGCCTCTTCGGCGAAGTGAATGTCGTGGCTTCCGGCGAGGCCGACAAATACACCCATATACCCAAGGGCTTCACCGTACCTGCCGACAGCGACTACTTCCACTATACATCCAACAACACCATCTACGGTACCGAGATACGCAAGGATCCCGACGTACCCTGCCGTCTGGTGGCCGATATGAGCTCGGACATCTTCTCGCGTCCGGTGGACGTCTCCAAATATGATGCAATATATGCCGGTGCGCAGAAGAATCTTGCTCCCGCCGGCGTCACCATCGTCATTGTACGCGATGACGCCCTCGGACATGTCGACCGAGTAATACCCACCATGCTGGACTACCGTACACACGTAGCCAAGGGCTCGATGTTCAATACACCTCCCGTATTGCCTATATTCTCGGCTTTGCAGACCCTGCGCTACTACAAAGACCTCGGCGGCATCAAGGAACTCGAACGCCGAGACCTCGAAAAAGCCGCAATGCTTTACGAAGCCATCGACAGCAGCCGTATGTTCACCGGAACGGTTACCGACCCGGCCGACCGCTCGATCATGAACGTATGCTTCGTGATGAAACCCGAATACAAGGAACTCGAGAAAGACTTCGTGGAATTTGCCACACAGCGCGGTATCGTAGGCATCAAGGGCCACCGCAGCGTTGGCGGCTTCCGTGCATCGCTCTACAATGCACTGCCCATCGACAGCGTGAAGGTGCTGGTAGATGCTATGGCTGACTTCCAAGCCGTACATTGATACAACGGAGTCATTCACCAAAGACAACAGTACAATGAAAGTTTTATTAGCTACCGAAAAGCCCTTTGCAGCTGCCGCAGTTCAAGGCATCCGCAAGGCTGTCGAAGAAGGCGGACATACGCTCGCCATCCTCGAAAAATATACCGACCGCGCCCAATTGCTTGACGCCGTCAAGGATGCCGATGCGCTCATCGTACGCAGCGATATCGTCGATGCCGCGCTGATGGACGCTGCGCCGCAACTGAAAATTGTTGTACGCGCCGGCGCCGGATACGATAATATCGACCTCAAGGCCGCTACGGCTCATAATATTGTGGTCGAGAATACTCCCGGCCAGAACTCCAATGCCGTGGCCGAACTGGTCTTCGGACTTGCCGTCATGGCCGTGCGCAACATGTACGCCGGGACGTCGGGCACCGAACTCAAAGGCAAACGCCTGGGTATCCATGCTTTCGGACAAGTAGGCCGCAACGTTGCACGTATCGCCAAAGGCTTCGGTATGGAAGTGAGCGCCCTCGACCCTTACTGCCCCGACAAAGTAATCGAAGAGGCCGGAGTGCGTCCCGTACACTCCATTGAGGAGTTGTATTCCGACAATGATGTTGTGTCGCTGCACATTCCCGCCACCGACGAGACGCGCAACAGCGTCAACAAACACCTTATCGAACTTATGCCCAAAGGCGGTCTGCTGATTAATACCGCACGTCGCGAAGTCATTGACGAGCCGTCGTTGGCCGAGGCTCTCGAGCAGCGCCCCGACATAAAGTACGTAGCCGACATAGCCCCCACCAATGCCGACGAATTGCGTCAGCGCTTCCCCGGTCGAGTATTCTTCACGCCCAAGAAGATGGGTGCGCAGACAGCCGAGGCAAACATCAACGCCGGCATCGCCGCTGCACGTCAGATTGTGGCATTCTTTGCCGACGGTACCGACCGCTTCCGCGTCAACTGATTACGCCACTCACGCGTAAAAGCGTGTGAGTCAAGCTCTAATCATAAAGACTTACCCCCTGTCACAAAAGGCTGTGGCAGGGGGTAAGTCTTTATGATTAGAAGTGAGCCGGAGTGCCTATTTGAGTGTCACTCTGTTGATTAGTAGCCCTTTCGGGAGTAGAATGGATGCAATGGTGCTAAACTCACCGTTGACATTATTCATCTTGATTATGTTGAATTTTGCGGCATCTAAAATGGCCCACGTCAGCATAACAAAGTCTTTATGAGAGAGTAATACCAGATAGCGGCGTCCTTGACTGTTCTTCATCAAAAGATACGGAATATTCGGAGATGTTTTGTTGAGAAGTCCAACCACCCATTCCGCATTACCATCCTGGCCTAAAAAAGTGAAATACTGGCTTGAGTCTTCGTCGGTAAAAAAACAATATGTGCCGTCCGCGTCACTACTATTAGTATGAGACCAAGCCAGTCGACTGCCGTCAGACATTAGCTTAAATTGGAAGGTCCCGGTACCGTCTTCCCAGATGCAACGAGTTGCAATAATCGAGCACTTGACAGAATTGGCTTGCGTATATACGCCGTTAATTTCCGGGATGGCCTCTCCGTCTATAATCACTTGTTCCGGAGTTGTTTGTGCCGTCACCATTGTGGTAGACAATAGCCCGAATACTAATAAGAATAGAAATTTTCGATAAGTCATAATGTAGACGAATGTATTGATAGTGATAATAATACAAAGGTAAGCATAAAAATGCAAACGATGCAAGCGTTGAAACATTTAGATTAACTTTGAGAAAAATAAATTTTGAAATACGCGCCGAATATTGCATACATCAAAAACATTTAGTACCTTTGCACCCACAAAACGACACGTACGACCGCGTGTAGAATACGGAAAGATGCCGGAGTGGTCGATCGGGGCGGTCTCGAAAACCGTTGTGCCCTTGCGGGCACCCAGGGTTCGAATCCCTGTCTTTCCGCAAAGAAGGCCCGGAAGCGCAAGCTTTCGGGCCTTCGTGCGAAGAAAGACGGGATGAGAACCCTGAGGGTTCGTTATCGCGCAGCGCTTGCGAAGCAAGAATCCCTGTCTTTCCGCAAAGAAGGCTCGGAAGCGTAAGCTTTCGGGCCTTCGTGCGAAGAAAGACGGGATGAGAACCCTGAGGGTTCGTTATCGCGCAGCGCTTGCAAAGTGAAACGGAGCAAGAAATCGCGCAGCGCTTGCGGAGCAAGAAACCGCGCAGCGAAACGGGGGTAGGGTGGTGTAATGCCGTGTGTAGGAGGGAGCGGTCGGAATTATGCCGCGGAACGAGTGAATGATGGCGGTTGCTATGAGGTTATTAATTAGACACTTATAATCATTAATATAATTTAGCAATTATTTGTATCCAAATGATTTTGTGCAGCACCTTAAAAAGCACTATATTTGCGTAATAAAATGCGGGTCTAAAGTATGTATATCCGCATAGACATAAACAAAGACACTAAAACAACCACATTAAGAACTATTCGCTATGAAACAAAAACTATGTCTGACCTTAGCCCTCGGCGCAGTACTTATGCTGGCCTCCTGTGGCAAAAAGCTCGGCCAATTCAGCCAAGACTATTTCAACGTCAACCCCAATCCGCTGCAAGTTGTCGGTGAAAAAGTTCCCGCAACCATCACGGGTAACATTCCCGCTAAGTTCTTCGTTAAGAACGCCGTTGTTACGGTTACCCCCGTGCTTGTTTACAACGGCCAGGAAACCACTTCCGTACCTTACACCTTCCAGGGCGAAAAGGTACGTGGCAACAACCCCGTAGTATCCTACGAGAATGGTGGAACCATCACCATCCCCGCTGCTTACGCTTATACCCCCGAGATGGCCAAGAGTACACTCGCTCTTGACTTCGTCGTTACTCAGGGCAAGAAACAGTATGTTCTGCCTCGCGTCAATGTAGCCAACGGCATCATCGCCACTGCAGCTCTCGCCGACCCGGCAACCGTTAATCCCGCCCTCGGTAAAGACGCCTTCCAGCGTGTCATCAACGAAAAATACGCCGCTGATATCAAGTTCCTTATCAATCAGGCAAACATTCGCTCTTCTGAGCTGAATACCAACGCTATGACCGAGTTCCACAACTCTCTGGTAGCAGCCAACGGCGACAGCACACGCGTCATCAACGAAATCAACATCCAGTCCTACGCTTCGCCTGACGGTGCTTACGACTTCAACGAGCGTCTGGCTCAGCACCGCGAAGACAACACCAAGGGTTATGTCTCGGGCCGCCTCAAAAAAGACAAAATCACCGAGTTCGGCGAATTGACCGCCAACTTCACCGCTGAAGACTGGGAAGGCTTCCAGAAACTCGTCAGCCAGTCCAACATCCAGGACAAAGACCTTATCCTCAGCGTTCTGTCGATGTACAAAGACCCCGAAGAGCGTGAACGCGAAATCCGCAACATCTCTACCGTCTTCGAACAGCTGGCCGAAGAAATTCTGCCGCAACTCCGCTACTCGCGCATTACAGCCTCCATCGACGTTATCGGCAAGAGCGATAGCGAAATCAACAAATGCTTCGACAACGATCCTTCTCAGCTGTCCATCGAAGAGCTGCTTTACGCTGCAACCCTCACCGATGACAACGCTCGCCGCATGAAGATCTACGAAACCGCTACTCGTCAATATCCCAACGACTACCGTGGCTGGAACGACCTCGGTCTTACACAGTATGTAGCTCGTGACTACACCAAGGCTAAAGCATCTTTCGAACGCGCAGCCCAACTGGCTCCCGCCGGTACCGAACCCAAACTCAACCTCGGCCTTATCGAAATGGTTAACGGCAACTATCGTGCTGCCAACCAGTACTTCGGCAATGCTGCCGGCGCTGAATCTCTCGGCGATGCCCTCGGCGTATACTACCTGAAGATGGGTGACAACGCTTCCGCAGCTCGCGCATTCGGCGACTCCAAGAGCAATAACGCTGCTCTGGCTCAGATTCTTACCAAAGACTACACCAAGGCTAAGAGCACTCTCGCAGGCATCAATAAACCCGACGCTACCACCTACTACCTGATGGCAGTCCTGGGCGCTCGCACCAACAACGAGCAGATGCTGACCTCCAACCTGCGTCAAGCTATCAAGCTGGACAGCAGCATGGCACAGCGTGCAGCCAACGACCTCGAATTTGATGCTTTCAACATCTCCGGTCTGACAAAGTAAGCGCATCCCGTCTTTAAGGACGCACACAATAGCGGCGCATGCCCTCCCTTCAACGGACGGCATGCGCCGCTTCTTTTTTCGGCGTTCACACAGAGATTATCATCGTATTCGAGTATTAGATTGGATTTCAATAGTTGACAGATGAAATATATTTTGTGCTTTACAAAATATTGATTTATCTTTGCATATGAAAAGCGAGGCAAATGTGCATAACGCTGCTTTTCTTCGCTTTTCGTAGGGCAAGAGAGCCCTATATATCATATTTATGAGCGTTTGTTTGCGCTTATTCTTGATAATTAGAAACTTAGCAACTTTCGACATGCAAAGTCAGGAATACGGCAGCGATATGACGCCACGCTTGTATTGCATATTCAGAATGAGCCATTTCAAGATGGAAAAGACTTGTTATGGATATATGTATACAATTTGCGTGGGCTTCTGCATGCTGCACATTCTATTTTGCATGGGTATGCTAAGGCCTCTAATTGTAGAATGAGCATGGATACAGATTCCCACGCTCTTTTTTTACACTAATGCCAACGAGGGGATGACCGAGGCACCATAGCTATCATATGCTTAAAAAACCTTTTACGCCTGAAATGGCAGAAGCGCTGTATGATGTTCCGCGACAGAATATCTCAGCGGACAACAATCGATCGATTAATGAGCTCGGAATACGAGCAATCTACAAACTGAACGGCGTTGACTTGTCAAGAGTGGCTATCTACTCGAACTGTCTAATTGTATTGAAAGACGGTGTGTGCGTTGATATAGCAATGCCAAACGATGCTGGTGTAGACGAGATAATACGCATCTACTCCGACCTGTGCGATGGTAAACAGCAATCTTAACTAAGCAGCGTACATCATGGCACGAATAATAATTACGATGGTCGTCTGTTTACTGACGGCATCAAACACGTATGCATACGATTGTATTGTAGACAATCTTTGCTATAACGTAAATACTGACACACGTGTCGCAGAACTCACAGAATATGCATCGAACAACGAGTCCAATGGCAGCTACTACAAGAAACTCTTCCCGGACGGAAGTGTCGTTGTTCCGGAAAAAATAACATACAAGGGTAAGAAGTATACCGTTGAAGTTATCAGTGGCGCATTCCACGACTGGTCTGCCCTAAAATCGGTGTCGTTACCAAACACACTTAAATCGATAAAAGGAGGCGCGTTCTCTCGTACTGGGATACGCCAGATTGATATTCCAAGGTCTGTTACATACCTCTCCGGACTTAGCGGAACTAAGATTAGAACAATAGAGCTAAGTGATAATATCGAAACCATAGGTGTAAGCGCATTTTATAACTGTGTCGCTTTACGAGAAATAACGATACCCAACAGCGTAAATACAATAGAAGATGGTGCATTTGAACGATGTTCTGCTCTTTCGCGTATAGAAATTCCCAATAGCGTAAAAGATCTGGGAAAATACACCTTCAGAGATTGCACCGCTCTTACGGAGGTGAAAATTGGCATCGGGGTAGAAACAATCGGCGAATACACTTTTAATAATTGTTCGCTACACCAAATCACAATACCAGCGAATGTCACCTGCATCGAGAACCATGCTTTCGATACAACAACGCTGACAGATGTACGCATAGAAGATAGCGAAGATGAACTGTATTTCGATTACTGTGGCTGGACGTCTACAGGTACTATCTTTGGAAATAGTCCTCTTATCAACGTATATATCGGCAGGAGGTTGTCATATCCCAACAGGAATAACCCGTTTATGAAGAATACGACACTCTCTGAACTAGAATTCAACGGTATGACAACTGAAATAAATGAGTATGGATATCACTACTGCACCGGATTGGACAAGGTGACCATAGGTGATTGCGTTGAAAAAATCGGAGAGTACGCGTTTAACTACTGTTCCAATATGACAGAATTAACTATTGGCAAAGGCTTGAAATCGATAGGACAATACGCATTCAGCCAATGCGAATCAATGCAAGATATAACTGTCTTAGCCCCCACTCCGCCGGTATGCGATGTATATGCGCTATACAAAATCGACAGAAAAAACTGTAAATTGGTCGTTCCAAAAGGGTCTGTTCAGCTATATAAGTCTGCACCACAATGGCGCGAGTTCTTCAATATATCTGAGTATGACGCAGTAGAGGATATTGCGGTAGACTTCACAAACGAAGCCTATGATGTCTATAATTTGCAAGGTGCCAAGATCGCAAATTGTAAGACAGAATCAGAATTAGCAGAGTCGCTTCCGAGGGGTATTTATATCCTCGTGTCTCCTACGTGTCGTAAGAAAGTAAAGCTATAATCACCTGAAAGAACGAGATAATCTATCATAATAGAGGTATAAAAAGCCGGGCAAACCGTTATTGCGGCAAGCCCGGCTTTTGTTTTCTATGCCAATTGGTTATTGGCTGTATGATTTATGTTTCGATGTGATATATCGAAAAAACAAGATGTATGTTTGCGCTATATCGTCTTGACAAATGGTTACTTGTTGCGAGCGGCGCGCTTTTCGAGTTGTTTTTCGACGGCTTCGACGGCAACGTCAAAGGCTTCTTCGAAAGTGTCGGCGGTTTTGCTGGCAACGATTTCGCCGTTCTGGGGTATGGCGACACGGATGGTTACTTCCTTGTTGAGAGCGGTTTCAGGCTTGATCAGGTTGAGGTTGACATCGAAAGTGTCGATCTCGGGGTTACGACGTCCGATACGCTCGGTTTTCTTGTTGATAAAGTTGACGAGGCGGTCTGCAATCTCGAAGTGGATAGCTTTGATACGTACGTTCATAGTTTTCCTCCTTTTTTAATGGCACGTGGGTGTGCCTGTTGATAATTTTGTTGTAACTCTCGATATGATATATGAGTGTACAGTTGCGTGGTGGCCAGGGAGGCGTGTCCCAGCAACTTTTGTACAGCGTCAAGGTCGGCGCCACCGTTGAGCATATCGGTGGCGAAGGAATGTCGCAGGACGTGCGGGCTGCGCTTAGCGCTATGCGCTACGGGGTCCAAAGCTTTGTGTACTATGCGGTTGAGTAGACCGTAGTATAGTGGCTCGCCGCTTTCGCGCACCATCAGTGTCGGCGTGTGTCGTGTCCCGGTCGTGCGTGTTCGCAGTTGGCGATAGCTGTCTATGGATGCCGCCAATTCGGGCGCGATGGGTATGACTCGTTCCTTATTGCGCTTGCCGATTACGCGGACCTGGCATTGGGCGGTGTCCGTATTGTCGTCCGTGAGGGTTATGAGCTCGGCGGCACGCATCCCGGTGGCATATAGTAGTTCGACGGCAAGACAATCGCGCACTTCGCGGAAGTCGGCGTGGTCGATGGGGGCGTCCAATGCCGCCGCCGTGTCTTGTGTAGGGACAAAACGCGGAAGCACCTTGGGCGCATGTGCCAGTTCGAGGTCACGTGTCGGGTCTGCTGTATATCCGTGATAGCGTGCAAGATAGCGGTAGAATGTGCGCACGCACGACAGCCTGCGGCGTATGGTCGTTTGGGCCAGTCCGCGTTGTGTCATATCGGCGAGCCAGGCGCGAATGTCCGACCGTGTCACTGTCGCCGGATCCACTTGGTCGGTGTCCTCGTCCGTGTCCCAGTCTACGCCTGTCAGGAAGCGTGTCCAGTCTTTCAAATCCTTAGAATAAGACAAAACGGTGCAAGCTGAATGATTCAGCTCACACCGTAGGTATTCTAAAAAGGATTTCGTCAGCATATCTCACATAATGATAAGCATCTGATGCCGGGTTGTGATACCCGTGCGCCTTCTTATCGTATGTGCGAATTTACTACTTCCTTTTGTCTTTTCCAAATAAAATCGGAGAAAAACTTTTGCTCTGTATTCGTTCCCCCTTTCCGGTATAAGTTTGCGGCCTGACTGTCAAAGACTTTCGTTATGAAAGAAATTTGCGCGTCGACCTTACTTTTTTCTGTCTGATGGAGGTGGGATTTGCCTGCATTGTCCATGTAGGCACTTCCCGGTGCGAAGACGGATGATTAATCCTCGACGCTGCGAAGTTTCTGTACGTAAACAGCCTTCATCATTTTCTTGCGGTTGACAACCGAAGGTTTCTGGAAGGCCTGACGTGCGCGGAGTTCTTTGACAACGCCGGTGCGCTCGTATTTACGTTTGAACTTCTTGAGAGCTTTCTCGATGTTTTCGCCTTCTTTTACTTGTACGATGATCATTTTTGTGTTAGGTTGTTATTTGATTTATAGCTTTTTATGTCTGCATGTTTTGCTAAAACCCCACGCACATCGGCGGTGGCTGCGTTTCCGCAGACTTTTAGCGGGGCAAAATTACAAATCTTTTCTGATACGGCCAAATTTTCGGAGAGTAACTTTTTACATTTTACTCAAATTCAGAATATTCAGAATGCTCGGCGGATTCGGCGTCCGGTAGTCGTGTGCCGATCGGAGGGCGTTATATTTATCGACATGCGCCAAAGACCTCATTGGCGGAACATACGCATTGGCCGCTTGTTCGGGCAATGTCGAAGTCGTGTGTACAATACGACAGCGAAACGGGTGCGTATGATATGAACCGCTCTTTGGCGACGAATCCTCCGCGGTAGTTTCGGGGCATCGCTTTCTCGGAGTGCCACCCTTTGCCCTTATATATATAAACGGTGTATGTGCCGTTGGGTACATATATTGCGGCGGTGTCACCTGCGGCGACGTATGAGTTGCGTACGATTTTGCCCGCGCGTTTTACAATGACCACGGCATCGGTACAATCTGTAGAGTCGTTTGTGATTGTAATCTTGGAATTGTTGTTGGCCTCGATGGGGGCATTATGATAGGGTGTATGTCCCGTAGGCATACTATTGTCGGCGTATCTGGCGCTGTCAGAGAGTGCGCCTTGGCACTTGCGGCTGTCCGAGCCGTCGGAACAATATGTGGTCGGGACATCAATTGTGCTTTCGTCGTGACTTCCGACGCACAACTTGACGCATACCATTGCGAGAATAAAGAGGATGAAAAGCAGCCGGCTCATAAATGCTGGAATAAGGAGAAGATGTGTGAATAAATGTTGAGGTAAATGTAATTAAGAAGATGTAAATGACTTTGAGGTTGTTTTTTTGCCCTTTGGGAAGGGCGGAGTTGTTGGTTCTTTTTAAGAGTGGGTTGTGATTGCGGTGTTGCTTGGTCATGCAAAGACGCAAGCCTTGGGAGGGCGTTGGCGTCAGGGCTAATCCACAAGTGACTGCAAAATTACAAAATTTAATTGTTCTGTCGGCATTTCGCGCAAAAAAATTCTTCGTCACTGTCCTATGGCCGGTCAATGTGGCGTAAAACCGCTTCGGTACAGCAGTCGAAGCTGTTGCGTAGCCGGAAGTATGTCTGTGTCCGTGATGTGACACGATGCCTTTCAGAAGCCGCAAAAACGGACATCAGTGTTAAAATAGGCAAAAACAAGCGTTAAAATGGATTAAATTTCGTACTTTTACCACTCAAATCGCGAGTTATGCCCTTTCGGGGGTGTGATTGCCGTTTTCGGCCAAGCGGTTTTATAATCTTAAATAAAGACAAAACCTCCTAATAACCAAAACCTCAAGTATTAAGAAATGAGAACATCCTTACGCCTTATTGCTGCGGCCGTATCGATGCTGACTATCGGGGCAGATATGTCAGCATTGACGACAGACGAGCCCATCACCATCTCGGGCAAAGAGTATACCTTGCGCACGTATGTGCGTCGAGACATAGGCCCGGGTACGACATACACCCGATACAGTGTCATCGGTTTCCCGCTCAATGTCAACGTTATAACCATGGACCTTGACAATCCGTATAATACGCTCGAAACCATGCAGGCCAAGGACCGAACCAACAATACCGAGACAATGGTGTCGGCAGCAGCACGCTACACCACGCCCGGACATAAGGTCACCGGCGGTGCCAACGGTAACTTCTGGTGCGTAAGTTCGCAGTATCCTGCGTCCGACTTCTTGGTCGGCACGGTATTCGGCGCTGACGTACGCGACGGCAAGGTCATCACCAATACGGTGATGGTTACCGACCCGTGGTGCGATATCAAACAGACGCCTATCGTAGGCCTTGACATGGACAAGAAGTTATGGCTCAAGCCTATGAGCTGGAAGGGTACCATCAAAAGCGACAAATTTGATGCTACGGAGTTCACACAGGTCAACCGCGTAACGCATGACGGCCAAATGTGTATGTACAACAGCTACTTCGGCCGCGACAAAGCTTTCCAGCCCGTCGAATGGTATTCCGAAGGTAATACTTGGCACTGGCGCATTATCCCCGGCGTCAGCACCGAGGTTTACCTCGACCTTTGCGAAGGCGAGCAATGGAAAGTCGGCGAGGACATGCGTTGCGTCGTACGCAAAGTCGTACCCAATGCCGGTACCGGAGTGTTGGGCGACTACGAACTGGCTTTTGTAGGCCGCGGCGCTTGTGCCGATGCACTCAACAAATTGGCTGAAGGCGATATCGTTACCGTCAACCAGGGATGGACCACATACGACACAAACGAGACTCCTCGTCTATACAACTGTATCCAGGGCCTGTCCAATATCATCAACGACGGTGTCAATGACGATGCCGGTAATGCGTTGGATTACAATGCCAAAGTGTACTCGCGTACCGGATATGGCTCCTCGGCTGACGGTCGTACGCTATATCTGATGGTTATAGACAAGTCCACTGACTTCGATTGGGGTCCCTCGGCCGGTTGCACTACAGCCGATATGGCCGATATTGCCCGTCACCTCGGATGTACCACCATGTCCGTACTCGATGCCGGCGGTTCGGCACAGCTTTTTGTGCAAGACCGAGTAATCAACACCACCACCGAGACCGTTCCCCGTGCCATCGCCAACGGTATGTTCTGCGTATCCACGGCACCCGAAGACAACACCGTGACGCGTATAGCATTCAACGATGTAGACATTACCGTCCCCACATATTCCACCTCCATTCCGCGTATTCTCGGCTACAACAAGTACGGCGATCTTGTGGACGAAAACTTCTTTGACGCACAACTGAGCTGCGATGCTGCTCTGGGTACCTGCGAGGGCAATACCTTTATGGCCGGCAATACTCCCGGTGTGGGCACGCTGACAGCTACTTACGGCGACTGCACCATATCCAAGCAGATAGAAGTAGTCAAGGCTGACGTAGCATTAAAGCTGAGCAACATCGTCATTGATGACACTCGTGAGTATATGCTCGAAGTTGAAGCTACCGTCAACGGCGAATTATACTCCTACGATCCCACCGAATTCCAGTGGGAAGTGGCTGACCGCAGTATTGCCGATATCGATGTTCACGGAATGCTCCGCGGCACCAAGAACGGCACCACCACCATCACCGGCACACGAGGCGAACTGGCGCTGACGGCCACCGTCAACGTGCAGATTGCCGAATCGGAGGCCGTGTCGCAAGACAGCTGGGACAACTGGAAAGTCTCGGGCTTCGGTGTCAAGAACACTACCGTGACTTCCGACGGCGATGTGACATTCAATGTCAACAGCCTGCGCAACTCCTATGTGCAATTCAAGAAAGACTATGACATCTTCAGCTGCCCCGACAGCCTGACACTCAACTTCTACACCTCGGCCAAATTCAATTCGGTAATCTTCTGCGTACGCTCCGCCGGCTCCAAGAACATCAACGTGAAGATTGAGCCGGCCGAAGGCTACGATTATTTCCAGCCCACCGCTACCGAAGCTAAGGTGACAGGCGCTGACGGCGTTACTCGCCGCTGCCGTATGTATGTACCGGCCGGAAGCGCGGAGATGCAAGTTGTTCTCCCGATAAGCGCACTTGGCGAGCCCTCGTATGTAGGCACTTACCCCATCAATATGCAGTTTGTACGTTTCGGCCTGCTCAGCTCGGCTCAGGACAATATGGGAACGCACACTATGCGCATAGGACGCCTGGTAGCACACTACAATCGTGAAAATGCCGTCGAGGACATTGCTGTTGACGGCGGCACAAGCCCGGCATTGACTATCTGGCCCAATCCGGTGGATGCCGGTGGCAATATCAATGTAGGCGGTGTGTCCGGAATCGTACGTGCCGACATCTACAGCCTGGCCGGAGCGCGTATATTCTCGACCGGCGATGCTGCGTGCATCAATGCGCCCTCTGTCCCCGGCGTATACCTGCTGCGCGTCACCGGAGCCGACGGCACTGCTGCCGTGGCCAAACTCGTTGTCCGTTGATGCGGACAGCGCACGCTGAACGATAATCACATACAAAGAGCAACGCCATAGACCTATGGCGTTGCTCATATATAAATACGAACACAACAGAATACACTACAATGAAGCTTTACGACGTTTATCCGCTTTTTGACATAGAAATAGACCATGGCAAAGGCTGCCGCGTGTACGACAGCAAGGGCACCGAGTACTTGGATCTCTATGGCGGCCATGCCGTTATCTCCATAGGTCATGGACATCCGCACTACCTTGAAGCGTTGCGCCGTCAAGCCGAAAAGCTTGTATTCTATTCCAACTCGGTGGTCAATCCGCTGCAACAGCGCCTTGCCGATGCGCTGGGGCGCGCCTGCGGATACGATGATTACGCCCTGTTCTTGGTCAATAGCGGCGCTGAAGCCAACGAAAACGCACTCAAATTGGCGTCCTTCCACACCGGGCGCAGCCGCGTCATAGCCCTCCGCCACGCCTTCCACGGCCGCACTTCCGCTGCAGTCGAAGCTACGGACAATCCCCACATTCAGGCGCCGCTGAATCATGGCGGCCATGTATGCTTTGTCGAGATGGGTGACATCGAGGCCGTGAAGCGCGAGATAGCCCAAGGCGATGTAGCTGCTGTCATCATCGAAGGCATCCAAGGCGTGGGCGGCATCATCGTTCCCGAAGATGCTTATATGCGTCAGTTGCGTGACGTCACTGCCCAAGCCGGCGTTGTCCTCATCTTGGACGAAATACAGAGTGGCTACGGTCGCACCGGACGCTTCTTTGCACACCAATATGCAGACATTCGCCCCGATATAATCACCGTAGCCAAGGGTATAGCCAACGGATATCCCATGGGCGGCGTAATTATATCACCGGCCTTCAAACCCGTATACGGACAGTTGGGTACCACCTTCGGCGGCAATCATTTGGGCTGTGCAGCCGCAATAGCCGTGCTCGAGGTTATCGAAAAAGAAAAGCTCGTGGACAATGCCGCCAATGTCGGTGCATACCTCTTGGAGCAACTGCGCCAAATCCCGGGTTTGGCCGATGTGCGTGGGCGCGGTCTGATGATAGCCATCGATATGCCGTATCCGGTCAAGGAGTTGCGTTCGCGTCTGATACACGAGCAACACGTATTCACCGGAGCTGCGGGTACGCAAACCATACGCCTATTGCCTCCGCTGTGTCTCACTCGCGAGGATGCCGACCTGTTTCTCGAGCGCTTCAAACAAGCCCTGGGCTGAGGCAAATCGCAATCGAAAGAATGTATGTGCCGCTTTGCACATACATCGTGCCATGTAAAATGCTGACCGAAAAACGGTAATGATATTTGCAATTGTTCCCATAAAGCATAATCCCCCGAAAATATCTAAATAACCAAAAATATAGTATTAACCTCTAAAAACAAAAGATGAAACATCCTATAATCTGTACTCTTATGGCGGTGCTATCGGGCTTTGGCATCACGGCCGGCGCCGCCAATTCGTACTACGTGGGCAGTGCCGCAACGGCCGGGTCATCGGTATCCTATCGCGGAACCACGTTCACCTCGGGTGTCACTGCCTTTGCCGACCTTAAGTCCCTTATGTCGGCACGTCCCGCTTCCGGCTCTACGGTATATGTCGATGCCGGGACCTACGGCGATGCAGTCACTATCGATGTGCCCGGGCTTACGCTACTGGGCGCTAATGCATATTGCGATGCGCGTTCGGCCAATCGCACGGCGGCCGAGAGTGCCATTTCCGGCGAACTTAATGTTACGGCGGACAATATCACCGTCAACGGCTTCCGCTTTACGGGCGCCGGCTGTGTCTCCAATAGTACGGCCACTAATGTCGCGCCGATGTCCGGGCTGACATTCGTGTATAATGTCGCCGATGGAAGCAGTCTGCCGCGCAGCAATTCCCAGTCCATTCTTCACCTGGGTGCTTACTACACCGGGACGGACGCCGCTACGGATGCCGCTATGGGACGCTATCGTAATATTACGGTGTCTCACAACGACTTCAACGGACGCCGAAACACGGCCAACCAGCCGTATGTCGTTTGGATTGCCGGTTCGGCCGGTACGACAGTCGTTGAGGACAACCGTTTTGACGGCGGCGGCACCTCGGTATCGTTGATTAATACCACCGGTAATGCCCGCGTGGACGGCAACATTTTCACCAATGTAGGCGATACGCTTGCCGCGGCCGGAAGTGCCAAGGGCGAATTCTGCATCCGTCTGTTTTATGTCGGAGTGGACAAATCGGCCACCGATATCAGTGTATGCCGCAACAGCTTTGACAAGTGTCAGGGACAGTCGTCGCTGTATCCGCTCATACGCTTTTTCAACGGCGACAAATCCAATGCCGGAGTCAAGCCTCAAAACACAGTCATACACCTCAATTACAACAGCTTCAAGCGCAAGCCCAAGCATAGTTCGCAGACATACAACTACGTATTCTATGCAAACAAGGACTACACGTCCGGAGCCATTGTCGACGCTCGCTTCAATCAATTCGACAACAGCGATTATGCCATGGGTATGATACAGCAGCCTTACGAGAGCTCGCAGACACGCTACTTCGGCGGCAGCACCACATTGTTCCGCTTCCCCTCGTCGTACGGCACGACTATGGACTACTACAAAGACCCGTTGAACAATGAAATCAAGGCGTTGCAACTCAAGAGTGACCGCGTGGCCCAGAGTTTCGATGTAGATGACACCACCGGAGATATATACTTTATACAGATATGCCCGGCTTCGCAGTCTTCGGGCCGCGACCTCAAAGGCGAAGAGCCCTTATGCGTTACGCGCTATTACAAGACTACGGAAGGCACTATGCGCAAGCAGTATATGTATCTGCAGTATGCAGGTCACGGATCCAATATGGCCGTATGTCGTATGAATGATGGCAAATTGTATATCTTCACCGGCGGCAACAGCCTTGATCCGCCCGAAGCGACACGTGTTATGAGCCGCGCATGCTGCATCTTCCCCTTCGTCGCAGGTGCCACGGCCGACCTCACCAAGACATCCTTTACGTACAACAGTAAGACATATAAGATTCGTCAGTTTACCAACCACTTCAATCGTAGCTGGCAATATCCCACCGTCGACCGCGACAATCGACTGTATGCCGAGCGTCAGAGCAAGAGCAAGGTCGTATATTTCGCAATATATGATTTGGACGATGTCTTTAATAATGTAAATAAGGCTCGTCCCATCAAGGTGATACCTTTCCCTTACGGATGCAATCCCGCCACTACGGGCGCATTGGCCGGCTTTGATGAAGGCTTCCAAACATGGCCGCCTCAGGGATTTACAGTCTATGGCGACTACATCTATCACTTTGAAGGTGTGGGCCAGGATAATGATAAAGCCATCACCTATAATAGCAAAAAAATACCTACGGTGGTAGTACACGCGCACAATTGGCGCATGGATCGCTTTGCATATCGTACTCCGGTATTGCGTAGCGCCGTTATAAATACTTTCAGCGGCGAACCCGAGGGCGTCAAGCTGCATCGAGACAAGTCCGGACGTCCGCACATGCTTATGGGCATCGTCAGCGGTAAGGCCGGTGCGCGTCGAGCCAATATCTTTGATTTTGCACCCAATAGCGTCAGCGGTTACTCTTATACCCTCGAAAAGGCATCGACCACTTCGACCTCTGCGTCTTTGTCGTTTGTATGCCAGGGTCTTAAGGAAACAGACCGACAGACACTGACGTTGGAACACGACCGCCTGACAGCAGCACCGCAAATCGTAATCACCGGCCCGGATGCCGACTGCTTCAGCATCGGTGGAAGCGTAGGTCCGCTGGACACGGCCTCGACGCACGAAATCACGTTCACGCCCAAAAAGGGACAAGACAACTATAAGGCAGCCGTACGTATTTCTTCACCCAATGCCGCCGACCTTATAATTCCTTTGACCGGTAAATGTTCCGACAGCACGGGCATCATCGACCTTAGCGCCGATGCTACCGCCGGCGAGGCAGTGTATTATGACCTCCGCGGTATCTGCCTGGGCGCCGAGCTCCCCGATGCTCCGGGAGTGTACATCGTCCGCCAAGGTTCGAAAGTCACTAAGATTGCCATCCGATAAAGCATGCCGAACTCGGAGTTCTCGGAAATCTCGGAGCAATCCGAGAAGCTGAAAACTCCGAGTCCGAAGCATGACTCGAAAGACATTGAGTAATAAGCAACGAGGCGCGTCCCGTGTGGGGCGCGCCTCGTTGGCTATTGTCGGGTGGTGTCAGCTGCGGCGGATGGCCGCGCCGACATTGCCGTTAGAGATTGCGACCGTGGCAGTTTTTGTATTTCTTGCCCGATCCGCAGGGGCAGGGATCGTTTCGGCCGATGCGCGGTCCTGCTTTGACGGGCATTGTGCGCTGCGGTTCGCCTTGGCGTTGAGCGGCTGCGGCTCGCTGAGCGGCTTCTGCGGTAGCGGCGGCATTGGCCTCGCTGGGCAGGGTGGCGTTGGAGGTCTTGAAGTCTCCGCGCGAGGTCTGATAGTTGGGACGCGTGGTGTGCTGCTGAGGCATAGCGCGTGACATTTCGGGTGCGGAGGGTTGCTCCTGCTGCGGTCTCGGTTGGGGAATGTATACTTGTCCGCGCATCAGCGTGGATACGGCCTTGGCGTTGAGGTTGGCCAGCATACGTTCAAACAGGTGGAAGGACTCGACTTTGTAGATTACCAGCGGGTCTTTCTGTTCGTAGGAAGCGTTGCGCACGCTTTGACGCAGGTCGTCGAGTTCGCGCAGGTGTTCCTTCCAAAGTTCGTCGATGGTGAGCAGCAGCAGCTTCTTTTGCCATTCCTTGACGAGCGAAGCGCCATCGGTGCGGTTGGCTTCTTCGATGTCGAAGAGTATACGGAAGATGCGCTTGCCGTCGGTGATGGGTATGGCACGTAGGCCCGTTTGGCCTTCTTCGACGGAAGCTCTTACGACGGGCATAACGATTTCGCGGATGCGTTGGCTCTTGCGGTCGAGGGTCTCGATTGCAGCGGCGTGCAGGCGTTCGATGCGGTCTTCCTTCTCGAGGTTGGCATATTCCTCGGCGGTGAACGGCGGCTCGATGGTGAGCACGCGCATCAGCTCGACGGCGAGGTCGTCAAAGTCGGCGGCCTGTTCGTAGTTGCTGACCAGGTTTTCGATGGCATCGTATATCATATTGGAGATGTCGATGCCTATGCGTTCGCCTACGAGGGCGTGATGGCGGCGGGTGTAGATATACGTACGCTGTTTGTTCATCACGTCGTCATATTCGAGCAGGTGCTTGCGGATGCCGAAGTTGTTTTCTTCGACGCGCTTCTGGGCCTTTTCGATGCTGTTGTTGATCATCTTGTGCTCGAGCATCTCGCCTTCTTTGAATCCGAAGGTGTCAAGGAGTTTCATGATGCGGTCGTTGGCGTATACGCGCATCAATTGGTCCTCGAAGGACACGTAGAACACTGATGTGCCGGGGTCGCCCTGACGGCCGGCACGTCCGCGTAGCTGACGGTCGACACGGCGGCTTTCGTGGCGTTCGGTGCCGATGATTGCGAGACCTCCGGCGGCCTTAACCTCGGGAGTTAGCTTGATATCGGTACCGCGGCCTGCCATATTTGTGGCGATGGTGACGGTGCCTTTTCGACCGGCCAGAGCCACGATTTCGGCCTCTTTCTGATGCAATTTGGCGTTGAGCACATTGTGCGGTATGTGTCGCATTTGGAGCATACGTGACAGCAGCTCGGAGATTTCGACGGAGGTTGTGCCCACGAGTACCGGACGCCCTTCGCCGACAAGGCGGACAATCTCGTCGATGACAGCGGCGTATTTTTCGCGTTTGGTGCGGTATACGCGGTCGTTCATGTCGATACGAGCCACAGGCTTATTGGTGGGGATGGTGACTACGTCCAGCTTGTAGATGTCCCAGAACTCACCGGCTTCTGTCTCGGCCGTACCGGTCATACCGGCAAGTTTGTGGTACATACGGAAGTAGTTTTGCAGGGTGATGGTGGCGAAAGTCTGCGTAGCGGCTTCCACCTTGACGCCCTCCTTGGCTTCGATGGCCTGATGCAGGCCGTCCGAGTAGCGTCGGCCTTCCATGATGCGACCTGTCTGCTCGTCCACAATCTTGATTTTTCCGTCGTCGATGACGTATTCGACGTCTTTTTCGAAGAGGGTGTATGCTTTGAGCAACTGGGTGACGGTGTGTACACGTTCGGCCTTGACGGCATAGTCTTGCATGAGTGCGTCCTTGCGAGCTGCGCGCTCTTCCGGGTTGGCGATGTGTTCCAGGTCGGAAAGCTGGGAGGTGATGTCCGGCAGCACGAAGAATTGCGGGTCGGAGATGCCGCGCGTCAGTTCGTCAATACCTTTGTCGGTGAGTTCGACCGAGCGGTTTTTCTCGTCGATGACAAAGTATAGCGGGTCGGTGACGATAGGCATTTCGCGTGCGTTGTCTTGCAGGTAGTGAGCCTCGGTCTCCAGAAGGATGTTTTTCATACCTTCGGTGGAGAGGAACTTGATGAGGGCACCGTTCTTGGGCAGACCCTTGAATGCGCGGAAGAGCAGCAGTGCGCCTTCTTTGCGTGTGTCTTTGTCTTCGGAGGCGAGTTTTGCCTTTGCTTCGGCAAGTATCTGAGTGACAAGACGCTGTTGTGCTTGTACTACATTCTTGACGTTCTGCTTGAATTCATCGAAGTATTGGTCATCGCCTTTGGGCACGGGGCCTGAGATAATAAGAGGCGTACGGGCGTCATCGATAAGGACGCTGTCGACCTCATCGACGATGGCGTAGTAGTGTTTGCGCTGTACCATGTCTTCGGGGTCCATGGCCATATTGTCGCGCAGGTAGTCAAAGCCGAATTCGTTGTTGGTGCCGAAAGTGATGTCGCAGTTGTAAGCGGCGCGGCGTTCGGGGGTATTGGGCTCATGCTTGTCGATGCAGTCTACGGTCGAACCGTGGAACATGTACAGCGGCCCCATCCATTCGGAGTCACGCTTGGAGAGGTAGTCGTTGACGGTAACCACGTGTACGCCACGGCGCGAGAGGCTGCGCAGGAATACGGGGAGTGTGGCCACGAGGGTCTTACCTTCACCGGTGGCCATCTCGGCGATTTTGCCTTGGTGGAGTACGATGCCGCCCATGAGTTGGACGTCATAGTGTACCATATCCCAGGTGATTTCGTTGCCGCCGGCCATCCAGTGGTTGTGCCAAATGGCCTTGTCTCCGTCGATGGTGACAAAGTCGCGACCTTGTGCGGCGAGGTCGCGGTCAAGCTGGCGAGCGGTGACTACGACATCCGTATTGGCGGCAAAACGTGCTGCGGTTTCGCGCATTACGGCGAAAACTTCGCAGAGGTGCTCGTCAAGTTTTTTCTCGAGGGTGTCGAGGATGTTTTTTTCGCGGCGGTCGATTTCGTCCCAAAGATGCTGGCGCTGGTCTACGGGCAGGGTCTCGATGGTGGCGCGAGCCTCTTCGATGGCCTTACGGTCTTCGGCTGTGGCTCCGTCGATGTCGGCGCGTACGGTGTCTATACGTTCACGCAGCTCGTCGTTGGTCAGCGGCTTCAGCTCCGGGCCTATGGCGTTGATGCGGTCGACAAGCGGTTGCAGCAATTTGCGGTCGCGCGAGGACTTGTCTCCGAATATTTTGCTTAGAAAGCCTGTAAATGACATTTGTATAGTGGTGTTAAGATATTATTATTCAGATATATCGAATGTGCGGCGACGCACGTGTCGTACGTGCGAGGCCAAATATTTTGCAAATATAGGGATTTTTGGCGGAATTGTCAGGCTGTCAGCGTCGAAAAGCGTTGTCTGAGTAATTCGCCGGTGTGTTCGCCGTGTCGTTATTTTTGCAGAGACAGGGGCGGACGACTGGCACCGTTGGGCGACCGTATACGCAGTTGTCGCGTCACGGTAGGCGCTATGCGTCGTGCATCCACGGGGGTGCCTATGGTCTGAGCCGGCACTTCCGGGGCGAGGATGAATACCGGGGCGGTGGTCAGTGCGGCCACGGCAGCCGTTTGCGGCGTCGTGGTGCCCGGACGGTTGTAGTCGTCTTGGAGTTTCCACCCGGGGATGACTTGCACAAAGACATCGCCGGCGTAGGCCATAGTGGTGTTGCGTCGCAGTCCTTGAGGATCGTCCACGGGTGCTGTCCCGGTGATAATTTGGTCTATGGTATATGCTTGAAGGACGCCGGACATACGCTGCAGAAAGGCTGCGGCCTGACTGCGCATTGCGGCTATATCCTTATTATTCTGTTTGATAAGGTCGGCGTTGAGGTACACCTGACCGTCGTGGTATCCGCTGACCCATTGCCCGGTGCCGTGTACGGCCATAAGGTACATATTGAGCAGCGACATGGCCTTGCGCGTCGAGAAAGTGCCGTCGGGCAGTCCCCATGTTTCGTCATCGGGGCGTCGCCATTGGCGTGGCGGAAGTCCGGCCACCAGTATGACCGTGCCGCCGTTGTCTGCGGTATTGCGCTCGGCGGCCTTGAAAAGCGAGGCGAGGGCCGCATCGGCGCGCATATATGCGTCGATGGTTTCGTAGCGAGCTTCGGTGGTGCGAGTCCCGGGGTAGGGCTCGAGGGTGCACGACAGTGTCAGCATATCCGTGGACTGCCGAGTGCCCAGCTTGTATGCACTGATATAGTCGGTGGCGAGGCGCACAATATCGGCATTGGCCAGCGGCGTAGACAGATATTGAGCAAAGCGGTCGGGGTCGTTACGCTTGAAGGTATGGCGGAATGGGTAGGCTTTGAGGTGTTCGGGCAGCATCCATGCGGCATTGCCGGAGGCCTGCACCGGAGTCCATGACATCGTATCCAGACGCGCGGCTAAGGGTGCGGTGCGGTTGGACATCGATGCGGATACGGGGAATTCCTTGTAGAATGTCGATGTGGCCCAATTGCCGGTGACGTCGTTGACAAAGACGGCGCTGTTGGCGCTGTGCCCGCCTTGGATGATGGCGCATGCGGCATCCGAAGCTATAGCGTAGACCATACCTACGCCATTGCCGGCAATCTTGACTTCGTCGGCGATGGTGGACACCTGTAATGCCGAGGGCGACAGCGTCATATCTGTATAGTTGCCCATAGTGACGCCGTCGTCGAAGACGTTGCGCGAGCGTATCTTGGCCGCATCGTATACCGTGGCGGCCGGAATGCCGTTGGCTGCCGGAGCGGCACCCGTAAGCAGCAGTGCTGTAGCCGAGGCGGCATCCATACCCGGACCGAAGTCGGCGTCGGTGATGACGGCACCTTGGCGCAACAGACGATTGAATCCTTCGTGTCCGAAATATGGCGCAAGGTCTTGCAGCGTTTCCATGCGCAGCCCCTCGATGAATACGCCCAGCACAAGACGTGGCTGCTTGGCCCCAAGGACGACGCTCAGGGCGGTCGATACCATGGTGGCTGCTACAAAACTTAGCATTCGCGGACGTTGTGTCATATCTCAGTGGCGGTTACGTTGGGGGTGTGAGTCTCGTATTTCGTATATATAATCGGTCTCCCGTTTGCGCCATGGCCATAAGCGACGGTGCTTGCTGTTGCGCTTTTGGTTGCGCTCGTGGTATTCGGCCATTTGCTGTTTCGTGGCGCCGGCCATTGAGATGTCTCGCCATGTCCACGCAAATGTAAGTATGAAGTCGGCGGCAATCCAAGGCCAGAATGCGTCGTTGGCGGTTTGGTATATAAACAGCCACGCTATGCACATAAAGATCATGGCGACTTCGTGAAGCTCCATGTATAAGTTCGTAAGCTTATCGCGTTTCGGCGTCCAAATTGTTATAGCGGGAATTATAGCAAATGGATTGAGCCACAATATCAGCCAGTTGGACGAAGTGGCGTAGTGCTCGGAGAAGAACACAAGGAAAGCAATGATGCAACCCACTATGGCATTTGCCCCGAAAAACAGGCAGTAAAATCCGCGCATACGACGCCATTTGACGGCCACGGCTCGTGCCACGAAGAATGATATTGCCAGCAGCACCAGCATTGCGGCCATAGGTGTCAGATACCATGGGGTGGGGGGGAGGATGTCTCTGCATTCCTCCGGGGTATCGCGTCCTAATTCAGGATTCCAAAGAAAAGGAGGGATGCCGGGGCTACCTTCCTGCACTTGACTCCCAAACTCATCAATGTTTATGGTTCTCGACACAATCGAAATGTCATAATGGTAAGGTTCGGTTATGCCGAATTTGGCCAAATCATTTTTGGACAAGTCGGTAGCTTTGAACGTACTACTTTCAAGTATTTTTGTCAATAGTACGGGCGCAAAGGTAAGGCCGCGCATGTTGTCAGATCCTCCGACTGGCCGGTCGATGTCATCGCCCAGCGCGAGGTCAATGCCGAACTGATACCACGGATAGTTGGCGTGGTATCGGCGCATAACGTTACGGTATGTAGTCCCGTCACCAATGTCAAAACTATATATGCCGGTACGTCCCAAATCCAATTCTTGGCCGATGGCTTTTTCGATGATTTGCAGGGGACGAGTGGCACAGTTGTCCGCGATAAAGTTGTAGCGGTAGACGCGATTCTCGGGACGCAGATTTTCTTCGACCAGAGCCATAAGGCGTTGAATCTGCTCTCGAGTGAGGTTAAGCTTTTGCAAGACGGTGGCGCGTCTTTGGCGCACATAGCTATATAAGAAAGGAGTCCAGGGCACGGCTGCAACGCTGTAATCCGTCTCGCCTTTGACAAAGCGATATACAAAGTGCGGAGCGTTGAAATCGAACATACCCCAGGTGATGGCGGTGTCGCTATACGGTGTAACGATGCGCAGTGCCGAGTGCCCTTCGAGTTCGTATATCTGTTTGCCCGGGAGGAAGGTGGCAAGATATACCGTTGTGTCACATCCCTCCGTGAGGTCAAGATTGAGCGTCTGCCTTTCTTCGGCCATAGCCGTGGAAGACGCCGTTCCGCCTAACAATATGATAAGAAGCGCAAGGCCTATGACGCGGCGTGCCTGTGCGCAGAGCGTACGGACAGCATCGCGGCATATATTACGGGCCAGTGGCTGCATAGGGGGGAGTGCTTCGTAAAAAAAAGTAAATCCCGCCGTACGACAGCGGGATTCATCATTTGTGAGGTACCTAGCAGAATCGAACTGCTGTAAACGGTTTTGCAGACCGGTGCCTAACCACTCGGCCAAGGTACCATGCTCGTGCGGTTTGCGAGTGCAAAGTTAAGCACTTTTTGCGACATACACAACATCTGCACAAAAAAACTTTTTGACGAAAGCACGAAAAACGGCCGAAAAGTATCCCGACAGCAAAAAAATTAGTATTTTTGTGGTCTGATAAATCCCCGGCGAGGTGGTATATGCCCCATACCGGGCACTTAAAACGAAAGAAATATATAAATCCAATACTATCGGCTATATGAAAACAGAGATAGCGCAACGGCTTGCAGTCCTTCGCGGACTTATGGCCAAGGCCGGCGTCGATGCCGCCATTATCAATAAGACAGACCCCCATCAGAGCGAATATATTGGCGCACATTGGGCTTTTTTGCGTCGCATCAGCGGCTTTACAGGCAGTGCCGCCACCATGGTAGTCACTGCGGATAAGGCATTGCTGTGGACCGATTCGCGATACTTTATACAGGCGGCGCAGCAGCTTGACGGCACCGAAATCCTGCTAATGAAGGAGGGCCTTCCCGAAACTCCGGACATCCTGACGTGGCTGACGCACAACCTGCATCAAGGCAACACTGTAGGCGTGGACGGAATGTTGTTCAGCCGTACCGAGGCCGACAGCCTGGCTGCAACCCTCGGCGCTCGCGGCATCGAACTCAAGACAGACTTCGACCCTATAGCCGACACGTGGCCCGATCGTCCCGCGCTGCCCCAGGACAAGGTCTTCGTACACGACATCCGGTATGCCGGTCAGAGTGCTGCCGACAAAATTGCCGCTTTACTGACTGCGGCTGCCGACCTCGGCGCAGACGCTATATTCACCAGCGCTCTTGACGAAATTGTATGGACGCTGAACATTCGTGCACACGATGTGCCGTACACTACCGTGGTCACGTCTTTCTTGTATCTGTCACCCAAGGGCAATACCTTGTTCGTAGACGAGAATAAATTGGATGAGGCCGTTCGTGCCCACCTCGCCGAGGCCGGGGTTGCCGTGGCCGGATACGGAGATGTACTGCCCTTCATCGCAGCCCTTCCGACAGATGTACGTGTGCTTGCCCAGCCGGACAAGAATGCCGTAGCAGTCACTAATGCCCTTGGCGCGCGTGCCGTATTGGCTACTTCGCCGGCCGGGATGCTCAAGGCCGTTAAGAATAAAGTGCAATTGGCCGGCGTGCGTGCCGCTATGGAGCGCGATGGCGTAGCACTTGTTTCGGCCCTTATGGAAATCGAAAGACATATAGACAATGACCTGCCCCTGACCGAGTTGGACGTTGTACGCATCTTCCGCCAAGCACGTCAGGCTCAGCCGTTGTTTTTTGACGAGAGCTTCGGTACTATTGCCGGCTACGGTGCGCATGGAGCCATCGTCCACTACGACCCCACCGAGGAGTCTAATGCGGAGATACATCGCGGCAGTCTGCTGCTGATAGACAGCGGCGCTCAGTATCTTGACGGCACCACGGACATCACGCGCACAATCGCCATAGGCGAGAGCACAGCCGAACAGCGCCACGACTTCACCCTGGTGATGAAAGGCCATATCGCTTTGGCTACCGCCGTATTCCCGCAAGGAACTGTCGGCATGCAACTTGATATACTCGCACGCCAATTCTTGTGGAAGCAGGGCTTGACCTATCTGCACGGCACCGGACACGGCGTGGGCCACTTCCTCAACGTGCACGAAGGGCCGCAGAGCATTCGTCTCAATTACGTGCCGGCGCCGATGACTCCGGGTATGATTACATCCAATGAGCCCGGACTTTACCGCGAGAATGTCCATGGCATACGTTGCGAAAACCTTGTGCTAACTACCGAGGCTATGACTACCGAGTTCGGCAAGTTCTATCGCTTCGAAACATTGACACTATGTCCCTTCGACCTATCGCTGTTTGATGTGGACATGATGACAGATGCTGAGATCGAATGGGTCAACGACTACCACCGTATGGTGTGCTCGCGCCTTACTCCGATGCTGAACAGCGTTCAGCGCACTTGGCTCGAAAAGAAAACCCGGCCGCTGACGCGCAACTAACCGCTTAGAAGTAAAAAAATCAGAACAACATATACAAATGGCATTAATCATTCCACTGCGCGGACACACTCCGGTGATAGGCGCAGACACTTTTCTGGCCGAGAACGCCACCATCATCGGCGATGTCACTATGGGCGAAAAATGCAGCGTATGGTTTGGCACGGTCCTGCGCGGCGATGTCAATACCATCACCATCGGCGACCGCGTCAATATTCAAGACGGCAGCGTACTGCACACGCTTTTCCGCAAATCGACCATCACCATCGGCAACGACGTTTCCATAGGACATAACGTCACCATACACGGCGCGGATATACACGACCTCGCCTTGGTAGGCATGGGCGCCGTGGTCATGGATAACGCCGTAGTGGGCGAGGGGGCTATCGTTGCCGCCGGCGCCGTGGTCCTGTCCAATACTAAGATAGGTCCGTACGAACTGTGGGCCGGCGCTCCGGCAAAGTATATCAAAAAGGTAGACCCCGAGCAAAGCCGCGAAATCAACCAGAAAATCGCGCACAACTACCTGCTGTACTCCCGCTGGTACACCCATCCCGACGAGCCCAATCCTTTGGATGACTAAAAAACCAGGAATGTATAAGCGTCCGGGCATACAGGCATAGACAGCCGATGTCCGGACGTATATTTTGAGCGTGTATGCCGATACGTGCAGTGGCTTGGGGCTTATCGGAGGTGGCTTGTGATGAGGGTTCACTATTTTTTGGTATATAAATATCTTCTTAGATCCTAAAAATCCTTAAAATCGGGTATGTTGTACTTTCTGCGGCCATTGTACCTTTGCATCGGCTTGCCGGATGATGAGATGCAGGCTTCAGGTTATAAATATATATGGCAGACACACACCAATCATTCAAAGCGTCGAATCGCATACGAGACATTATAGATGATGATACGCGGATGTTGCGCGTACTCAGTTGTTTTGATATACCGTTTGGTACCGGTGGCAGTACTATTGCCGAGATTTGCGATGCATACGGCATCGATTCAACGACTTTCTTGGCTGTATCCAATATCGTAACCGAGCGAGAGGACGACACCGATGGTGAGGTATCACTGCCGATACTCTTGTCTTATCTGCGAAATTCACATTCGTTTATCTCCGACTTTATGCTTTCCGAAATAAAGGAGTTGCTTATCAGAGGGTTGCACCGGTCGGAAATGAATAATGCTGCGCTGCTGGTTCTCAGGTTCTTCGATGAATATATGACCGAAGTGCATAATCATATAAAATATGAGGAAACACGACTATTCGGATATGTCGAGAGTTTGGTCGCAGGAGCGCTTGTCTCCGGCTTTAATATACGGGACTTTGCATCGAAGCATGGTAGTATGACGTTGAAATTGCGCGAGCTGAAGAATCTTTTCGTACAGCATTGCCGTATGCTTAATACTCCGGTGCTCAGTCAGGCTCTTACGGATATATATGTCTGTGGCCATAATATGGAGCGCCATTGTGAGGTTGAGGAAAAGTTGTTAATTCCTGCGGCTGAGCGTCTTGAAAAGCGATTGCGTGAACATACAAAAGACTGTGTTGTACCCGAAGTCGATGATTGCCGAGTATCTGTGTCTGATGATGAAGATCTATTATCTCCTCGCGAACGCGATATTGTACGCCTTGTTTCTTGTGGATTATCTAATAAGGAGATAGCCGACCGCTTGCGCCTATCGTTTCATACCGTCACTACCTATCGCCGCAATCTCAGTTCCAAACTCAACATCCATTCATCGGCAGGCTTGACCATTTACGCCATCTTGCATCATATTATCGAATTGAAGGATGTCGAGTCGGTACAAGGTTAGGCCTCGGACGCGACCGTACAAAATAACGGCGGCGACATTGCGAAAGATACGCAGTGTTGCCACCGTTTTTTTTGTGGATGCACATCGGTTGCGGCTATGCGTATCCGTGTAGCCCGCCAAGTATGAAGTTGACACCGAAATACGTGATTATGACGCTGATAAAAGCGACGACCATGTATATATGGTAGGCACGCGGACGTGTCAGAGCCGGCAGTAGTGTCGGGTGTGCCGGCAGGGCATATACAATCATTGTAATCAACGCCCATACCTCCTTGGGATCCCATCCCCAATATCGTCCCCAAGAGACATTGGCCCAGACGGCTCCGATAAACATACCGATAGTCAATAATGTCAATGCCGGGTACAGCATCACGCGGCTGATGTCGGCAAGCCGTGTCGCATCATTGCTCCGTATCAGGGATGTCACGCCCGTCAGAGCCATAAGCATAAACAGCGCATACGACAGCATCACCATTGCAACGTGCACTGACAGTAGCGGCGAATTGAGCACCGGCATCAATCCGGTGACTGATGCTCCGGCGCCGCTCATAGAGGCGACACACATTGCCAATCCGGCGGCCAGTATACCCATAGGCAATAGTACCGAGGTGCGACTAAACACTATAGTGACTGTGGTCAGACACCAAGCCAGGAATTGCATCGTTTCGTAACCGTTTGACATTGGTATATGGTCGCAGATGACCCAGCGCAGTGCAATCATTATGGTCAACCAAAGCCACAGCAACGCCGCCGATGAAAAGCCTAATCGTTTCAGAAGATGTGGCTTTATACGGCCTGCCGCCATCATAATGTACAATAGTACGCCTATAATGACCGCCACAACGGCAGGAGTATGTCCGGCGGCCAATTTGGCGTAAGTCCGTTCCATCGATAGACGTTCCGGTGACGGAAGCATTCCGGCGGTTTCGTGACGTTGATAACGACCTATGGCCTCCAAGATTTGACATTGTGTAGCGCCGTCGTTGCATAGAATTTGTTCGTTGAGCAGGCCCAGCGCTTTGCGTACAAACATCCATTTGTCTCCGTCCATATCTGCCGGCAGACGGTCCGTGGGCGCGTACCACGTCACTATGCCGGAGCTGTCGCGCATGGGAAACACTTTCAATAATTCGCCGCTTACAACCATATTGACTGCCTCAAAGCGGTCAATGTCGGCGCGTTTGCGGCTGTCGCTCGGATGCTCGGCGTCTATGCGCCCCGATGTCACTGCTTTGAAGAAATCATAATAAGACACATGCTCATTGCAGTTGAGAATTCGACATAGTTCTTTGTCTTTGACCCGTATAATCGGCTGAGATTTCCAATGGCCGAAATCAAAAATGAAACCGGCGAAAACTTCTTCGGCGGAGTATCCATCAAAAGACGAGGCTCCGCCTGTAATTGTTGCGGTGAAATCACGGGCCAATACAGATACCGGACAAATTCGGTCGTTGTGATATACAGCGAGGGTGTTGAACGCTTCTGACGCTTTGGGCGATAGTTCGGCTTTAGCGCTGATGGAGAAAAACAGAATTATAGCCGCTGTAGCCGATAGTCGGCGTATGGCGGCACGCCACTGCGAATGGCGGCCGAAGAAGTAGACGATGAGCGCTACGGCCAGTAGGATGTATCCGGCAAACGTCAACGACAATCCTGCCGGGTCGTGGTTGACGCTTAGTGTCACGCCGCCACCATCAGCATCGTAACTTGCCGGAAGTATTGCGCAGCCATCGATGTGCCCCGGGCTGTTAAGCGAGGCTGTGACGACTGAGCCGGTATTGTCCGTCAGGGCGCATACAAAGTCTTTGGGAGTACTTGTCCCAGGATATGTCTCGATGTCAAAGTCGTTTAGTGCGATATAAGAGGGCAATGGTATGGCATCGCCTTGTGCCGTTATGATGCTGTTGGTGTGTTCGCCTATGCGAAGGTGCACCGTACCTTCCTTGCCGGTGAAATGTGTCACCAGGGCGCCGGCCAGTATGAGTATGAAGGCCAAATGTATTGTCAGTACGAACGGACGGCGCCAAAGTCGTGTGGCATAGATGACGGTGATTGCAGCGGCGACAAGAAGGCCCCACAGCGTCATCATCGGCCAAGACGAATATAGGGTCGCGGACCATCCGCAGGCCACGCCCGCCGACAGCGCTGCCATCGTGGCGGCGAGTACGGCGAGCGTGCCGATGGATAGTGTTCGCGCAATACGGAAACTTTTGGATGTCATTGCATTGCGTTAGATTGAGTCTATGAAGCGGACTACGGCATCGCGTTCCGATTTGGACAGCTTTCGGAAGTTTTCGACCGAGGTACGTGCATCCGAATTGGCGGCGCCGTGCCACATGATGGCTTCGAGGGTATTGCGAGCGCGGCAGTCGTGCAGGCGGTCACTGTGACCCGAGCATATAGCTGAGAGACCGCGGCCCCACAGCGGGGTGGTGCGGCACCAGCCGGTGCGGATATTATTAACCATTTCGAGGCGGTGTTGTACCATATCAGTGTACGGCCAAATCTTTTGCTTGGGATAGCGCGGCAGACGTGCATCCGCATCTTTGAAGAAGCCGTTGGGGTCGGTGAACTTGTCTTCGCCTGTGGTCCAGGTAGGACGGTGGCAGGTGGCACAACCTATCTGTGTGAACAGTTCGCGTCCTTTCTTGACTTGCGGATCATCGAGGTCGCGCGCAGCCGGGACGGCCAAGCCGCGATGCCATATCATAAAATCCACATAATCGTCATCGGTCATCTCTGCCGGCAGTTCCTTGTTCATCAGATAATTGTAGATGTCATCGGAGACATTGCCCGTCTTGTTCCATTCGGGGAAGAAGGCGTAGAACTTGGATTGGACATCTGGGTCGGCTGCAGCTTTGCGCGCGTAAGCTGCCGTCATATAGTGGTATCGGCGGTCGTTGCGTGTGACGTTGGTAATGTTCCAAATAGCGTTGGCACCGGCGGCGTCTTGCAGCGGACCGCGGGATAGGGCGTAGGTGAAGCGCTTGGGGTGGGTTGTCTTGCCGTAAAGCGAGGTCCATTCGCCGTTCTTGAAGATGGCGGGGTTGATGCGTGCCCCGTATTTCTCTTCGAGGGCGTACTGGGCTTTTAGATCGTCGTCATCGATGGCGTCTAACAGCCCGGTGCCGTAGATGCCGATGGTGGACTCGAGGCGTACCACGAGGTCGGAGTAGGAGATAGGCTGATTGTTGACTTCCAGCGGCACGTAGAACGCGTCTTCGGGGATGGTAACTTCCGGGTATATCAGCGAGTAGGTCTCGCCGTCGGGGAAGGTATTGTTCCATTCGTCGGTGTAGGGCAACCATTTGATTACGATTTTTTCTTCGTCCAATGGTGCTTTGAACGGTTCGACGGCTTTGGTCTGCGGCATACCGGTCAGTGATGACAGGTAATTGTCGTTGCGGTCGGTGAGTACAAGCAGGTATCCGTTGCCCCAGTCGTTGGCGCGGTAGCGCTCCATGCGTTTGCCGTGGCCGTATCCGGGGTGGCAGGACATACAGGACGAACGTACGTACAGCGGGCCGAGACCGTTGAAGGGCTTGGTGCTTTGGTTGTAGGTGCGTTCAAAGAACAATTCGCCGTATTTGAAGCGGTCGGCCATGCCGGCTTCTTCGACAGCCGGGGTGGGGTCGGAGAATGCTGTGGCCGAGGTGTTGAATGTTGTACCAAGACGCCCGCCGGCGTAGTATTCGTCGGCGAGGTCGTCTTTGGTATCAGGCTTTGGCGTGGGCTTGTCGTCGCTGCACGAGGCGGTGGCGAAGGCCATCAACGCTATCAATGCCGGATATACGTAGTTCATATCTCAGTGGTTAGGTTATTTGGCAAGTTGGGCTTTGACTTCGGTGAGCACATCTACAAGGTCGCTGCAAGCAGCCATAGCGGTTGCGGCGGAAGCATCGGTGTAATTGTTTACGAAGGGTGCCTTCATCGCGGCAATCTTTTCTTCGGCATTGGCGATGGCGGCGACTACGCGTGCATCGAGTTCGGCATTGACGGATTTGATGTAGCTGTGCAGCGACTTGCTCTGGTCGCGGCGTCCTTCGATGCCGCCCATATAGGCGTTCTCGACACTAATCATATTGTCGTGAAAGTCGGTGATGGACTTGTGGCTGTAAGGTGACTCGATGTAGTTGACATCCTCGCCGGTGTGCGGCTTGCCGATTTTCTGTGTGCCGACTTCGTCCACGATATCGATGGCGCCGTCCACGATGGCTTGCATGGCGTTGGTCCAGGAGCGGTAAGTGCTGCCGGCCTTGCCTGAATTGAGCATATTTTCGCCATAAGAGTATTCGCCGTTGGCCACGGTGTAGGCCCATTCGAGGTCGTCAAGTTTCTGCACACGGTCGGCGGGCGCGTTGTCTGCTCCGGCCCAGGATACTTGGAGCTGGAAGGTCTTGTTGCGCAGGTCGCCGGCTACGGCTATGGCGTAAGTCAGTTCGTTGTCGGGGATTGCGCTTGCGGCTTTGGGTTGTCCGTCAGCGAAGATGATGTATTCGATGCCGTGGAAGCCAAGGAGCTCCGGGCCGAGGTGAGCGCCGGCCCATTCATCGCCGTCTTCAGCGGCCATAGATGCAATGTGGTCGGCATTAGACATTTCGGCTACGAGCCCGGCGCGGTCCAGAGGCCATGAATCGATGTGCGGGTCGATGCCGAAGTCGGCGGCTGCGCCGAAGAGGAAGGCCTCGCTGCGCTCCCACCACTGACGGGCGGCAAGGAAGGTCTTGCAGGCTTTTTCGACATTGGCATCGGTTTTGGAGGCTTGTAGAGCGACGAGGTCGTTGACAAGCTGCTCGGCGTTGTCGGCCAGATTTTTATACGTGACGTTGACGGTGTTGTCGAGATACTGACCGGCGATGGCCTCGTATTTGGCGTCTTTGTCGTTAGTGGGGTCGTTGGGCTCGTTGTTGTCGCTGCATGAGCCGAAGAGCAGCGCGGTAGCAAGTGCCGGGAGAATTTTCTTGTACATGTGTGTATAGTATTATATGTGTTTCGATGAATTTGTGTCTCGGTGAGGGTTTAGAGGAAGAAGCCGGAGTAGGCGATGCCGATATTGACAGACGGCTCGTTGTTGTATCGGCTGTGCAGGAAGCGCTCGGAGAACTCGGCCTTGATGACTATCTGTTTCAGAGGGTAGTAGTTGACGCCCAGGGCGATGCGATGGCGCTCGGTCCAGGTGTATGAAGGCAGGTTGGCTGTCGGGACGAATGCATCATAGTATTCGTAACGTCCGAACAGGTACAGGCGGCTGTCATTGGGGTGCTTGCCGGGGAATAGGCGCAGCAGGTCGTAGCCGAACTCTGTTCCGGCGGTCCAGGCGCCTTTGCCGACGTTGGTGCGCTTGTAGGGAGAGGTCTTGGATTGCTGACGGTTGTAGTCGCTGATGATTTCGGCATCGCCGAGGTATCCGTAGTCGGCATTGGCGCGCACAATCCATCCGCCGCCGGCGTAGTGTAGGCCGAAGGTGCCGATGGCCACTTCGCCTTTGACGTTCTTGTACTTGCCGTTGTCGGCCATCTGGGTGTTGTTGAAGCTGTGGCCGTAGTATCCGCTGAGGCTCAGACGCAGTCCGGGGATGCTGAAATTGTCGATACGGGCGGCTACGGCGTATTTATTGGCCGGGGAGAACTCGAAGGCGCTGGCGGCACCGCCGTTGATCCATCGGTCTTTGGAGAAATGCAGCGAGTTGAGCCCGGCCAGTCCCATAAGCTCGTAGCGCCATGCCCCGGCGCGGCCCCAGACCTCGATGCCGGTCTGGTGCCAAGTGCAGGGCAGGATCTCGTTCTCGCCCTCGGGGCGGTAGACGGTGAAGAACTCGGTGGGCAGGTGGTGGGCGTTGGTCTCGCCTACGGGGACCACCTGGTGGCCGGCGCGGATGTTGAACTGCGGACGGAAGGATTTCTGAATCCAGAATTGTTCGAGGGCGACCTCGCCGCCGCGTTCGATTTCCTTTTCGTATTCGCCGACTTCCTCGTTTTCGATTTCGACGGCGCTCTCGGTGCCGCCGTGCTCAAATTCGATTTCGCTGCCCAGTGTCCATCCTCGTCCGAAGTCATAGCCGAGCATAACCACGACGTGCGGGATGTCGAAACGTCCGTGCGAGGGCGCGTTGCGGTAGTCGGCGGCGTGGCTGTAGCGGTTGACATTGTCGCTGTAGAAATTGCGGCTGTAGGCCACTTCGCCATATCCGCCGACGCTCAGTCGCGACAGGAAGGGGCGCTTGGCTGTCTTGACGCTGTCCGTAGCGTTGTCTGCTGCTGCGCAGGCGCAGCTCGTGCCTATGGCCAGGCAGACGGCAACGGCGGACAGCCGTGTGATAAGTTTTTCCATTTAATTGTCCTATTGCGTGTTAGTATAGTATTTCCGTGCAATGTCGCCCCATATGGGCGTGCCGGATTTCTTCTCTTTTTTTTGAATGCAAAATTACAATCATTAACACTTGGGTGGCAATACCTAAAAATTGGATTAATGGTTACAGTCAACATCTGACGCATATCCTAAAAGTGGGGGGGGCGCCGAGGCGTGCCAGGGTAAGCCGGTGTTATTGCCGAGTAATAATGGACTAATTGCAGTTACATTGTCGAACAAAGGCAGATTTGCCAAGTCCAATTTTTTTGAAAATGTCCGAAAAGAATATTTGGTCAGGCCGAAAATAGTGCGTAACTTTGTGGCGCAGACCGCATCGCAGAAGCCCGGTCAGGGCCAAGCGGGTGGGTCGGCAGACATAATTAGAAAGCGTTTATCCGCGCTGATTCTTGACGTTTCGGAATTCTCGCAAAATTCATTTAGATGTCAAGGATTGAGCAATGGTAGATGCCCGAGGATATGTAATTTTTCTTGCTTTCGGCAGTGTCTTTCGAGAGAAATATGGCCGGACGCCTTGATTGCATATACGAGCGTGGGCTTCTGCGTTGCCGACCGACATCTAAAGGGCAATGCGAGAAGCCTCGAAACGTAGGACGGTAACAGATACAGATTCCTACGCTTTTTTTTGTATATTATCAATCGCCAACGAGAGGATGACCGCGGCATACTTATACATTTTTAATTATACATATCAACTTATGAAAAATGTTCGTTTTAAGCCGTGGATAGGCGAAAATTACAAATCCGGAGGAGTTTTAGGCAAAAAGATTCTCGTCATAGGCGAAAGCCACTATTGCGAGGATTGCGAAGATGTCAACGAATCAGATTGCTCGGATTTTACACAAAAGCTCATTCAAACGTTAGTGGATGGTAAAACCGCAAGTTGGACAGGTACGTTCCGAAAATTTGAGCGTTCGCTCGTCGGTCACGAAACTACGCCGGACGAATCGGCAAGAATCTGGAATTCGCTCGCGTTCTACAATTACCTGCAAACAGCCATGGACGGACCGCGTAAAGCCGGCACCCCGGAGGATTATGACAAATCGGAAGACGCGTTCTATGAGGTTCTCAACGACCTTCAGCCGGATGCCATAATCGTATGGGGCGTAACCCGTATGTGGGACAATATGCCCTCGCGTGGTTGGAAAAAAGGCGCTGAAATCGAAATAGACGGCCATCCCTTGAAACAAGGCTCGTATACTCTTGACAACGGACATGTAATCAAGGCTATATGGATAAACCATCCTTCATCGGGCTATTCATGGGAGCGGTGGAACAAAGCAATCAAGGAAGTCCTATGATGTAAAGAAGCCTCTCAAGAGGGTCTCTCATACTTGGTCGAGTAGCTGAGTAATCAGTATGGCTTTAAATGTCGCAAACCGACATCAAAGCTAATGATAATCAGCTACCGACCAATGCTCTGTGCTTAAATATATTGATAAACAGTTATTTGTTTAACCGGTTAAACGCTCCGGCTTCTTAGGGTTATTATCTAACTCAAAAAACTTATCGAAGTATTTTTATGACACTACTCACACCCCTCAAAAATGAAGAACCGGCACATGCCGAAACCCCGGCGGTGCGACATCGGGCATCCCGACACAAATTCCCGTCTCTCATCCCGGTTCTCCTTGACCGCACAATCATCCGACCGGCACTCCTGCTCATCTTGTTGCTCTCCTCCACGTCCACAGCCCTCGCAGATCAATTCGTCTGTACAGTTGGTCGAATAAGCTATTCTGTTAATACAACCAATAAAACAGCGAGTGTGGTAAGTAACTATTATGGCGCTTATAGTGGCAATATTATTATACCCGAAACTATAATATACGACAATACAACGTATTCCGTTACTTCCATCGGCGAAGACGCCTTCTACAAATCCGGGATCACTTCCGTGACTATCCCCAACTCAGTCACCTCAATCGGCGAGAATGCTTTCTTAGATTGCCATCAGCTGGAATTCGTGACTATCGGCAGTTCCGTCACTACTATCGGCGAATACGCCTTCCGTTACTGCTACAGGCTGACAGAATTGATTTCTCTGGCCGTCAATCCGCCTACATGTGGTATTGGCCGCTATAGCTCTGCATTTGGGGATGGTGTTAATAGAAAGACTTGCCGGTTGCTCGTTCCGAAAGAGTCGATCAATAAGTACAAGGTCGCCAAGGATTGGAAGGAATTTATGTACATATCCGAGTGTAGCGGCGTGGACGATGTGAGTGTGGACACGCCGGACGCGCTCTACGAGGTGTACAACCTGCAAGGTGTGCGCGTCGGCAGCGGAATGCGCGAAGCGGAAATTACAGCCGATGCGCTGCCTCACGGCATCTACATCCTTGTATCGCCGCAAGGGCGCAAGAAGCTGAAAATCTAAAAGGAAAATAATCTAAGAGATAAAAATACGAAACGAAATAAAGCGCTAAAACACAAAAAGATGCTCATAGACCATACCGAGAAGCGAGGCATAATGCCGCATTGGCCGTTTGGACATTAAGTATGGTCGCAGGCAAAAACAATTTTACTAATCACAAACATAGAACGAAACACATGAAACGAACATTATTTATCTTGACAGCTCTTTTCGGGTTACTGTCCTCCTCTTCTCCCGCATTCGCAGTTATATCTGATGCAACAATTGATGGGATAGACTATTGGATCACTTCAACTGGTGGTAAAACTACAGCGCTTATGTATTCAAAACACGATGGCAAATTTGAAGGCGATGTGGTTGTCCCTGATTCTGTACCCGGTATGAGGGGAATGATCCCCGTCACTGGTATAAGCACTATGGCCTTCTACGGCTGCTCCGGACTGACATCAGTAACCATTCCCAAAACCATCACCGATGCCGATTTCGGCCTCTTCCGTTACTGCTACCGGCTTACTTCCGTGGTTGTTGACAAAAACAATGTCACATATGATTCACGTGACAATTGTAATGCAATTATAGAAACATCCACAAACAAATTAGTCTCCGGTTGTAAAAATACTATCATCCCCAACTCTGTCACTTCCATCGGCGAATACGCCTTCTACGGCTCAGGATTAACTTCTGTGACCATCCCCAACTCCATCACTTATATCGGCGAACACGCCTTCCACGATTCCTCGCTGCTGACAGAATTGGTTTCTTTGGCTGTTGAGCCGCCCGTCTGTGGTGATAAAGCATTTGCATATGTTAATAAAGCAGCTTGCCAGTTGCTCGTCCCCAAGGAGTCTGTTAATAAGTATAAGGTCGCCGACCAATGGAAGGAATTTAAGTATATATCAGAGTGCAGCGGTGTGGACGATGTGAGTGTGGACACGCCGGACGCGCTCTACGAGGTGTACAACCTGCAAGGTGTGCGGGTCGGCAGCGGTATGCGCGAGGCGGAAATCAACGTCGATATGCTGCCTCACGGTGTCTACATCCTTGTGTCGCCGCAGAGCCGTAAGAAGCTGAAAATCTGAACTGATTCGCTTATTGACGCGAGTTCGAGATAAGGAATTGGTAGGAAAAGGCACATGACAAGAATCTATGCACCGGATTTTTGTCTTGTGCCGAAAATTGCCGAAATCGGGTCTCTGAACGGCGGCAAAATGGGGATGCAAACGGGCGCAGAAAAATTCGGTGTAGATTCTTAAACGAAGTGCAAAAACATTAGCCTCTCACTACGGGGCTAGCC
>ERZ1026780.56-NODE-56-length-95500-cov-18.695280_pt1 | contig 95500 bp, 74 predicted proteins | sample MGYA00380126_ERZ1026780 | MGnify/ENA primary metagenome ERZ1026780 (study PRJEB33269, sample SAMEA4719762) | human gut metagenome | biome: human-associated habitat; feature: organic feature; material: feces | place: Cameroon | collected 2013-10 ... | reverse complement strand
CACTAGTCCGCTCGTCGGCAGCGTCAGATGTGTATAAGAGACAGATAAAGCAATTCATCACCCGATTGTGTCGGCGATGTTTTTTTATGCTATTATTATAATGCGCAAAAGGGATATGCAAAAAGGCCTTTGCGCATAAGTATATCCGGTGCGGCGTATCCGCTGCGGTGCATAAGCGGGCGGCGCCTGCACGGCGCAGCCGAGGATAAAACGGGGAAGGAAAAGACTATGGAAAGCAAGAAGGATCCGGCAAACGGAAAGAAGAAAAAAGAGAAAAGGGAAAAGCCGAAATACAATATGTGGCAGAATACGGGCTTTATGCTGAAGGCGGCCTTTAACAGTTGCAAAAGCGTGCCGTTTATGTGCCTTGCGCTGGCGCTTACGGCATCGGGCAAGGCGGTGCTGGAGCTGTTGGTGACCCCGACCGTGCTCTCCGGGCTGGAGGGCGGAGCGGGGCTTGGAAGCCTGATGCTTACAATAGTGCTGTTTACGGCGGGGCTGTTTATAGCGTACTGCTTGGAAAACTATCTGAAAAATGTTGCGCTTTTCGGCAGAATATCGGTGCGCGAGGGGATAATACTGCGTATCAACAAAAAAAGAGCGACAACCTCGTATCAAAATATACTGGATACCCGTTTTTTGGAAAAATGCGAAAAGGCCATGAGAAGCACGGCGGGCAACAATCAGGCAACCGAGGCGGTATGGGGCACATGGACCGATATAATCACCTACGCAATAGGCTTTGCGGTATATCTGATATTTCTTGCGCAGCTGGAAATATGGATAATACTGCTGGTGAGCGTTACTGCGGCGGCCTGCTATTTTATAAACCGGCGCGCCGGTCTGTGGGAATACAATCACCGCCAGGAGGAAAGCCGGTATTCCAAGAAGTTTCGGTATATTTACAATACGGCGGTGGAAAGGGATTATGCAAAGGATGTGCGCATCTTCGGTCTTCAGGGCTGGATAACGGATGTTTATAATGCTGCTTCGGCGGCCTACCGCGGGTTTGTAAATAAAAAGGAGAGAGGATATATCCTTGCCGGTGCGGCCGAAACGGCGCTTACGCTTATACGAAACGGCGCGGCGTATGCATATCTGATAGCTGCGGTAACCGGCGGAAAAATGAGCATTGCGCAGTTTCTGCTGTGCTTTTCCGCGGTGGGCGGCTTCGCGCAGTGGGTCACGGGGCTGCTGGACAGATTCGTGCTGCTGTCGCGCCAAAGCCTTGATATAACCTCGGTGCGGGAGTGTCTGGAGTGGCCGGAGGCGTTCAAATTTGAGGACGGCAAGCCGCTGGCGGCGGAAAATAAGGGCTATGAGCTGAAGTTAGAGAATGTGCATTACCGTTATCCGGGTGCGGAAAAGGACACCGTAAACGGAATGAACCTTACGGTGCACTCCGGGGAAAAGCTGGCGATAGTGGGGCTTAACGGCGCGGGAAAGACCACTCTTGTAAGGCTCATGTGCGGACTGCTGGATCCGACTCAGGGGCGTGTGCTGCTTAACGGGGAGGATATACGGCAATATAACAGACAGGATTATTACAGGCTGTTTTCTGCGGTGTTTCAGGATTTTTCCGTTATGGAGGTCACGGCGGCGGAAAATGTGGCTCAGAGGTTAGACGGCATCGACATGCAGAGGGTGCGTGAATGTGTTGAAAAGGCGGGGCTTACGCAGAAGATGGAAGCCCTGCCGCAGGGCTTGCAGACGCACATCGGCCGCAGTGTGTACGAGGACGGTGTGGAGCTTTCCGGCGGACAGATGCAAAGGCTTATGCTGGCGCGGGCGTTATATAAGGACGCTCCCATCATAATTCTTGACGAGCCCACGGCGGCGCTGGACCCGATAGCGGAGAACGATATATACATGAAATACAATGAGATGACCAAAGGGCGGACCTCGGTGTTTATTTCGCACAGGCTGGCCTCCACGCGGTTCTGCGACCGGATACTGTTTTTGGAAAACGGAAACATAAAGGAGGAGGGCACGCACGAGGAGCTGCTGGCGCTGGCGGGAGGATATGCCCGGCTGTTTGAGATACAAAGCCGTTATTATCGCGAAAATGCGAAAAGCGCGCAGGAGGATGGAGGGCAGGACAATGAAAAGGAATAATGTAAAAGTCCAAAAGAATAAGGAAAGCTTCAGGACGGCGTGGAAAAGCAATATAAGAGGCTGGAAGCTGATTTGGAAAATATGCCCGCGCAGGGTGGTTTCCTCACTGCTGTATTCCGTGGTGAGTGCGCTTGGACCGTATGTTACGGTGTGGCTTACGGCGCGCCTTGTGGATGCGCTTGTTTCGGGCGGGAACGCCGTGATGTATGCCGTATGGGCACTTGCCTGCACGGCGCTTACGGCGCTGCTGGGCTGCATACTGCAGCACTGGAAATCGGCCGAGGCGGAGCAGTACGAGGTGAATTATGTAAAAGCTATTGCGGATAAATTTATGGATATGGATTTTGCGGATGCGGACAGCCAGAGAATATATGATCTGAACAGCAGAATATTCCAAAGCCGGAATTTTGCCGGACGGGGTTTGGACGAGGCGCTGCGTATTTTGGATGAGCTGCCGGCAAACGCCCTGAAGATCATAGGCGGAGCGGCGCTGTCGGCAAGCCTGTTTGCATCCTTGGTGCCCAAGGCGGGCCTTGCGTGGCTGGGCAGCCCGTGGTTTGCTCCGGCAATGCTTGCGCTTATGCTGCTTGCAGCCTTTGCCGCATCTAAGCTTTATTATGCTTCGGAAAGCGTATGGCGCAGCTTTGACGCTCAGGGTCGCTTCGGCAACCGTCTGTTTTCCTTTTTCGGTTTTACCTGCTATGAGGAAAAACGGGCGGCGGATATGAGAATATACTGTCAGCAGGAAAACATATGCGCTCCCAGCATGGAAAAGGGCGATGTTTTCGGCTTTAAGGGCAGCATTGCCAAAACGGCGCGGGGAAAAGCGGGCTGGATGGGAGCGCTGTCGGTGGGAGTATCGGCGCTGCTGATGGGGTTTGTATATGCTTTTGTGGTGCTAAAGGCATACGGCGGAGCCTTCGGACCGGGTGCGGTAACGCAGTATATAGGGGCCTGCACAAGTCTGTTTGCGGGAATATCGGGGCTGCTTAACGGAATCAGCCGCGTAAAGACGAACGGAGTGTTCATGGCTCTGCTGTTTGAGCTGCTGGATACGCCCAATAATATGTATCAGGGCAGTCTTACCACGGAGAAACGGTCGGACAGAAAATACGATATTGAATTCCGGAATGTATCCTTCAAATATCCGGGCAGCGACGCCTATGCACTTAAGAACCTGAATATGCATTTCAAAATAGGCAGCAGGCTGGCGGTGGTGGGCAAAAACGGCAGCGGCAAAACCACATTTATAAAGCTGCTGTGCCGCCTGTACGACCCGTGCGAGGGAGAGATACTGCTTAACGGGATAAACATAAAAAAATATCGTTATGATGATTATATGAACATATTCTCCGTTGTGTTCCAGGATTTCCGCCTGCTTGCGCTGCCGATAGGGCAGAATGTGGCCTCCGGGGTTAAATATGACACGGACAGGGTGACGGACTGCCTTGAGCGCGCGGGGTTTAAGGAGCGGCTCAAAGGGATGCCGCAGGGCTTGGATACTTATTTGTACAAGGAGCTTAAGGAGGACGGCGTATCGGTATCGGGGGGAGAAGCGCAGAAGATAGCCATAGCGCGGGCGCTGTACAAGGACGCGCCGTTTATAGTGCTGGATGAACCCACGGCGGCGCTGGACCCGATAGCGGAGGCGGAGATATATTCAAAATTCAACGATATAGCCGGGGACAAGACGGCAATATATATAAGCCACAGGCTGTCTTCGTGCAAATTCTGTGATGAGATTGCAGTGTTTGACGGCGGAAAGGTGGTGCAGATGGGGGCGCACGAGCAGCTTGTAAGGGAGGAAAGCGGACTGTATTACAGGCTGTGGGAGGCGCAGGCGCAGTATTATCAGCAGAAGCACGAGGAGGCGGGGCTGATCTGAAGCAGCTTCGAAGACGGTAAGATGCGCCGCAGGCGCTTATGCAGCCTAAGGCGTGCTCGGGCACGCCGCAGCAAAATAAGCGCCCGCCGGACGGCGGCACGCACGGACGGCAGGGGCCGCAGGCCCCGGCGCACGGGAGAGCGGAAAGCAGATATGTGTATAAGAATCCCTGAGTATTCACTATGAGGATATATACTTCCGCCGCATGAGAAAACATAATGAAATTATCGGGGGAATTATCGGGAATTTTCAGCGGAAAAGCGTATTTTATTGACATTTGAAGGCAGTCAATATATAATATAGCGATAGCATACAGCGCTCGGAGGCGGCATAAGCGGCGCTCGGATAAGAAAGAGGGAAAACCTCCGCTTATTTTGAGAGATACGCCGAAAACGCCGGTACGGACGCGTTTGCAATGCGCAAGATTATTTTATAGGAGGTCATGATAAATGGCTAAAAAAATGACCATAGACGGTAATACCGCTGCCAGCCATGTGGCTTATGCTTTCAGCGATGTTGCCGCCATTTACCCCATTACGCCTTCCTCTCCCATGGCGGAGGTCGGAGATGAGTGGGCTGCTTACGGACGCAAGAATCTGTTCGGGCAGACCATGAGAATTGCGGAGATGCAGTCCGAGGCCGGTGCGGCCGGCGCCGTGCACGGCTCGTTGGTAGGCGGTGCTCTTACCTCTACCTTTACTGCCAGCCAGGGCTTGCTGCTGATGATCCCCAACATGTATAAGATCTCCGGCGAGCTGCTGCCCTGCGTATTTCATGTAAGCGCCCGTGCGTTGGCTGCTCATGCGCTTTCCATTTTCGGCGACCATTCCGATGTTATGGCCTGCCGTCAGACCGGCTTTGCAATGCTTGCAAGCGCGTCGGTGCAGGAGGTTATGGATCTTGCGCTGGTGGCCCATCTGTCCACGCTTAAGGCCAGCGTGCCGTTTTTGCATTTCTTCGATGGCTTCCGTACCTCTCACGAGGTTCAGAAGATAGAGATGATCGATTACGAAGATATGGCAAAGCTTGTGGACTTTGACGATGTAAAGCGCTTCCGTGAGCGTGCGCTCAACCCGGAGCATCCGCATCAGCAGGGCACCGCTCAGAACCCGGATATTTATTTCCAGAACCGCGAAGCGGCAAACAAGTTCTACAATGCCACTCCCGGCATAGTGCAGACCATGATGGACAAGGTAGGCGAGCTTACCGGAAGGCATTATCATCTGTTTGACTATGTGGGCGCTCCCGATGCGGACAAGGTTATTGTGTGCATGGGCTCAAGCTGCGACACCGTGGAGCAGACGGTAAATTACCTCAATGCCAAGGGTGCAAAGCTGGGTCTTATAAAGGTTCGCCTGTACCGCCCGTTCGCGGTGGACAAGTTCACCGAGCTGCTGCCCGAAAGCTGCAAAACCGTTATAGTGCTTGACCGCACCAAGGAGCCCGGAAGCATCGGAGAGCCTCTTTATGCCGATGTATGCGCTGCGCTTATTGACAGCGGCAAGCAGAATATCCGCGTGCTGGGCGGACGCTACGGTCTTGGCTCCAAGGAGTTCACCCCCAGCATGGTCAAGGCTATATACGACAATGCCGATGCGGCGGAGCCCATTAACCATTTCACAGTCGGTATTGACGACGATGTAACCGGCAAATCCATAAAGGTTACCGATTTTGTGGATCCCGCTCCGGAAGGGGTTGTGCAGTGCAAGTTCTACGGCCTCGGCGCGGACGGTACCGTGGGCGCAAACAAGAACACCATAAAGATCATCGGCGACCATACCGATATGTACGCACAGGGATATTTCGAGTATGACTCCAAAAAATCCGGCGGCTTTACCATTTCTCACCTGCGTTTCGGCAAGACCCCGATCCAGAGCCCGTACCTTATCGACTCTGCGGATTTCCTGGCCTGCCACAACCAGAGCTATGTTACCCGCTACAATGTTCTGGACAGCATCAAGGAGGGCGGCGTATTCCTGCTTAACTCCGCATGGACTGCCGAGGAGATGGACAAGCAGCTGCCCGCTCATATGAAGAACATAATGGCGCAGCGTCATGTAAAGTTCTACAATGTAAATGCGGTTAAGATCGCTCAGGCTATCGGCCTTGGCGGACGCATCAACATGATAATGATGGCGGCCTTCTTCAAGCTTTCCGGCGTTATACCCTATGATGACGCGGAAAAGTATATGAAGGAAGCGGTTAAAAAGTCCTACGGCAAGAAGGGCGATGCGGTTGTCAACATGAACAACGCCGCAATCGACAATGCCATAAGCGGACTGGAAGAAATAAAATATCCGGAGTCTTGGGCTACGACCACCGAGGGCGCGGAGATGATGCATGTTCCGGGCACGAAGTATTTTGATACCATTGTGCATCCGATAATTGCTCAGGAGGGCAACAAGCTGCCCGTTTCCGCGTTTGACCCCGCCGGCGTGGTTCCCACCGGCACCACCAAGTTTGAAAAGCGCGGCATTGCCGTTAAGCTGCCCGCATGGGATGTTGACAAGTGCATACAGTGCAACCAGTGCTCACTGGTCTGCCCGCATGCCTGCATCCGTCCGTTCCTTGTAAAGGAGGGCACCGAGCTTAAAGAAGGCTTCAAGGTAAAGAAGGCTATCGGCAAGGATTATGCCGGACATAACTTCCGCATCCAGCTTTCTCCGTTAGACTGCACCGGCTGCGGAAACTGCGCAGAGGTGTGCCCCGCCAAGGAAAAGGCGCTTACCATGGTTCCGGCAAAGACCATAGAGATCGCGGAAAACGACAACTGGAATTATGCGCTTACGCTGCCCGCGCCTGAAGTCAACATAAACAAAAAGACGGTTAAGGGAAGCCAGTTCCTCCAGCCGCTCTTTGAGTTCTCCGGCGCCTGCCCCGGCTGCGGCGAAACTCCGTATGTTAAGCTGGTAACGCAGCTCTTCGGAGACAGAATGATAATTGCCAACGCAACGGGCTGCTCCTCCATCTACGGCGGAAGCGCGCCCACCTGCCCCTATACCGTTAATAAGCAGGGCCACGGACCCGCATGGGCAAACTCCCTGTTTGAGGACAACGCGGAGTTCGGCTACGGCATGAACCTTGCCACCACTCAGCGCCGCGCCAAGCTGGCGGATACGGTAAGTGCTCTTGAAGAGAAGTTTGCTTCCTTTGAAGAGGGCAAGGCTGCCTGCCGCGAATGGCTGGACAACATGGACGATGCTGCCGGGAGCAAGGCTGCTGCCGAGAAGCTGATTGCCGCCTGCAAAAAGTGCGCCGGCTGCGGCTGTGATGCAGACGCTCTGTGCGCCGAGGTGCTGGCAAACAGCGATATGCTGGTTAAGAAATCCATCTGGATATTCGGCGGCGACGGCTGGGCATACGATATCGGCTACGGCGGATTGGATCATGTTCTGGCCTGCGGCGAGGATGTGAATGTGTTGGTGCTGGATACCGAGGTTTACTCCAATACCGGCGGCCAGTCCTCAAAGGCTACTCCTACCGGCTCCGTGGCCAAGTTTGCCGCTGCCGGTAAGCGTACCCGCAAGAAGGATCTGGGCATGATGGCCATGAGCTACGGCTATGTTTATGTTGCACAGGTTGCAATGGGCGCAGATCAGAACCAGCTGCTCAAGGCCATGAACGAGGCCGAGGCTTATCACGGACCGTCCCTTATAATTGCTTACTCTCCCTGCATTAACCACGGCATCAACATGGGCTTTGCACAGGAGGAGATCAAGAAGGCGGTTGCGGCAGGCTACTGGCCGCTGTACCGTTTCAATCCGGAGCTGGCGCACGAGGGCAAGAACCCCTTCACGCTGGATTCCAAGGAGCCCACGGCAAGCTACCGCGACTTCATCATGGGCGAGAACCGCTATGCAACCCTTGCAAAGATGTTCCCCGAAAGAGCGGAGAAGCTGTTTGAAAAGGCTGAATCCGACGCGGCTGCCCGTCTTGAAAGCTATAAGAGACTGGCCGAGGAAAAATAATCGCGCATTTATAAAAAGAGCCCGGAATTTCCGGGCTCTTTTTGTGTGTCCGGTGCTGCGGGGAGATAAAAAACGGGCGCCCCGGAGCGCCCTATTTGGTTTATTAATATGTGATAAAATAAAAAACGGACGGCAGAGAAGCCGTCCGTTTGGCGTTTTATCCGGTTACATCATCGGTAAGCAGCAGCTCAATGCCCTTACGGTTGATTTCGCGGGATTTTTCTTCGTGGATCATGTGTCCGCCGTTGCGCACCGTGGCGGAGTAGACATTTTCGATGGCGTCCTCAAAGGCCTCAAGCTGCTCCATGGGATGCCATTGATCACATTCGCCCCAGAAGATATATACATCGGTAAGGGCGTGCATGTTGTCCATAACATCGGTATCGTCCCACTGTGCAACGGTCTGCATGGCGGTATCGAGGTTTTTGGGGTCGGACAGCTGGCTGAAGTATTCGTCGACAAGCTCGTCGGTTATCATGGTTTTGTCAAAATATGCGCTTTCCAGCGTTTTGGCTATCATGCCGCGATTGAAGAAGGTAAATTCAAAATCGCTTATTACGGGCTTGCCAGCATTGCGGATGACCGCCGGATAGGCATCGCCCACGCCGCCCGGAGTTATAAGCAGCAGCTTTTTGACTCTTTCGGGGAAGGCCAAAGCAAAGTCCATAGCGATTATTGCGCCGCTGGAGAAGGCAAAGAAGTGCGCCTTGTCAATATTGAGCGCATTCATAAAGGAAAGGAGAAACTCGCTGTAATCCTCAATGAGAAGATCGCTGTCATTGCCGTCGGTGGAGCCGTGACCGAGAAGATCAAGGGCAATCACGCGGAAGCAGGCGGAGAAATCCTTCAGGTTATTGCGGAAGGTATACATCGACTGCCCTATGCCGTGTATGAATATTACCGGAGTGCCGTAGCCCTCTTCATAGTAGTGGACATTGACGCCGTCAACATCTATATACTGACCGAAGTCCTCATCCATGATCAGTTCCTGTTTATTTCCTGCCATGCTGCTACCTCGCTATGATAAATTTATTTATGTGTGCCTTAAGGCTGTACTTTAATATATAATACTACAAAATGTACAGAAATACAACGGTAAAATTAAGTTTTTTGCGAATTTACATTTTTGACGCAATATCTGCCCGTTTTTAGGCAAAAACGGAACGCTTCGTATACCGAAAAGCAAAACGGTTTAGTCGGTAACTACGGATACGGGGGGCAGCTCCAAGCGCTCGGGGTGATTCAGCAGCGACTGTATCTCGCGGAAGCATTTGGAATAGTAATAGCCGGAGGCTATGCGTTCATCGCAGACGATTCCCAGGGGAAGCTGCTTTTCGGCAAATGTTTTTCCGTCACGCTCCTTTGTAACATATTCAAGGTTGCCCATGGTAATTATCTGGCTGATGGTTCCGAAATCGTATATATGATGATATATATGGTTTGTGCGGATGCTGGCAAGGTTGCTTATTACCATGCTGGCGTGGAAGGGGCTGGCCTTCAGCACGGCCTTGGGAAGCAGACCGTGCTTATCCGCCCATTTCAGCAGACCTATGGCAAAGGGCATAAGCCACATAAGGCCGGTAAGCCGGCGCATGATGCCGTCGGTATCGTTGGTATCCTCCTCGCGGTTGCCGTTTACAAACTCCATTATTTTGCGGTTTACATCAAATACGGTGTCGGTAAGCTCAAAATCCAGCTTGCTCATGGTGCCCTCGGCGCCGTCGGCACGCTGTACCACCATGGCGACGGTTAAGGAATTGCGGGAGTATATGCGCTTGTTCACTATAAAACGGTTAAGCGCGGGATATTTTGCCACGGTGCGCACATAAGCGGCGATAAAAAGGGTCATGTAGCTTAAATTTACGCCCTGAGCGCGCTTTGCGGCTATGTAGTCGTGCATGCTGTTATAGGGGAGATGCACCGTGAGGGCGTTGCAGGCGTCGCTGCGCTTTACCATAATAAACGGCACTATCGTATAGAGCATATTCGCCCCGCGATAGCGCGTGCCGTCTTTTCTTTTCATGTAAATACCTCTTAAATAAAACAGAATTAATAATTGCGGTATTATTATACATAACGAAACGGGAAAAAACAAGAAAAAACCGTAAAAAACACAAAAAAACGCGCAAAAATACGCGTTTTTCATGAGCTTTCAGTATTCGGCGGGCGTAAGTCGAGCGCGGCGGAGAAATTGCTTACGCAAAAAAAGATGCTCAGTTAAGCAGCAGGGCGGCGGCGCAGAGCAGCACAAGCAGCCCGCCGGCAACTGCCCAGGCTATGCCGTAGCGAAACTGCCGCACGGCGGGGGAGCGCAGAAAAATCGCGGGTGCCTGCGGCGTCGGCGAGGCGGAGGGCGTTTGAGGTGCTTCGGGGCCTGCGGCGCTGCAGGAGGAGCCGCCTTGCCACATACGGCGGTTTTCGGCGGCAGCAAAAGCGTCATTTGCGCTTCGGGGCACCTGCGGCGCGAAGGCATGGCCGCACTGACGGCAAAAGCGTGCCTGACTGACATTTTCCGCAGAACAAAAAGGGCATGTTTTCATAAATTATATTACCTTTCGGGATACAGAATTGCTTTCGGCTTTCAGCGCTGCTGCGAAAAAATAAAAGTTCGCAGTGCAGCGCAGAGAAAATTGTCTATCCGACTTATATTATATTACCTGCCGCGCGTTTTTGCAAGAGGGGATTTGACCCCGGCGGCTGCGGAAACGATTGTCCGGCAATGGGCTTTGTGTTATAATAAAAACGCTTGCCGGGTGCGGGCAGGAGGAATAATATGTTTTACGATACGGCTTTTTTCGATTTGGACGGCACGCTTACGGATTCCGTGCCGGGAATAGTGAATTCGGTGAAATATGCACTGGAAAAAGGGGGATATCCGCCGCTTACTCAGGCACAGCTGCGCTCCTGCGTAGGGCCGCCGCTAAGAGAGCAGTTTATGAAGCTGCTGAATGCGGACGAGGCGGAGAGCACGCGCCTATTGGGGCTGTACCGTGAGTATTTCTCGGTGCGCGGGATATACGAAAACTCCCTTTACGACGGAATATATGATATGCTGGAGCGGCTCTGCGCCGATGGGCTGCGCATGGTGCTGTGCACCGGAAAGCCGGAAAAATTTGCACGGATAGTGCTGGAGCACTTTAAGATAGATAAATTCTTCTGCGATGTACTGGGCCCTACCATGGACGGAAAATATGATGACAAGGCGCAGGGGCTGGCGGTGCTGCTGGCGCGTTCGGGCGGAAAAAAGAATGTATTTATTGGGGACCGCTGCTTTGACGCGGATGCGGCCAGGGCCAACGGAATCCCCTGCATAGGGGTGCTTTGGGGCTGCGGGAGCAGGGAGGAGCTTAAGGAGCACGGAGTATGCATGCTTGCGCATACGCCCAAGGAGCTGGAGGAGCTGCTGCGCTCGGGCCCGCGAGGGGAGTAAGCCGGCTGATTATATCATTTATACAATACGGAGGAACGGCGGCCGCAGCGGCTGCGCGAAAACAGAAATATGAGCATTTTAACGGTTACGGGCTGCACTCACGGCTACGGTGCAAGGCAGCTGCTTGACAATGTATCCTTCCGGCTTTTGGCGGGGGAGCATGTAGGCCTTGTCGGGGCAAACGGAGAGGGAAAAAGCACCTTTCTTAACATAATAGCGGGCAGACTGATGCCGGATGAGGGGAAGATTGAATGGTGCTCCCGCGTGACGGTGGGGTATCTGGATCAGGCCTCCACCCTTACAAAGGGAAAAACGGTAAGGGAGTGCCTGCGCGAGGCCTTTGACGAGATGGCAAAGCTGGAGGGTGAAATGCTTGCGCTTTACGATGCCATGGCAACGGCAGACCCGGAGCAGGCGGAGACCATGATGGCGGAGGCGGCGGAGCTTGGCGACCGGCTGGAGCACGGGGGATATTATACAATAGACACCCGCATCGACGAGGTGGCAAGCGGGCTGGGGCTATTGGACATAGGCATGGATAGGGATGTATCCATGCTCAGCGGAGGACAGCGGGCAAAGGTGCTGCTGGCAAAGCTGCTGCTGCGCAACCCGATGATATTGATACTGGATGAGCCCACCAACTTTTTGGACGAGGGACATATAGCCTTTCTGACGCGCTTTTTGCAGCAGTACGAGAACGCCTTTATACTGGTTTCGCATGACGAAAAGTTTTTGCAGGATGTAGTCAATGTTGTGTACCATGTGGAAAACGCCGTTTTAACGCGGTATACGGGCTCATACAAGGATTTTCTTGCGGCGCATGAGCTGCGGCGCAGGCAGAATCAGCAGGCCTTTGAGCGCCAGCAGAAGGAGATTGAGAGGCTGGAGGATTTTATTGCAAGAAACAAGGCGCGGGCGGCTACGGCAACTCTTGCGCGCTCAAGGCAGAAGCAGCTGGACAAAATGGAGATAGTCACAAAGGAACGGGAGCGCCCCAAGCCCTCTTTTTCCTTCCTGGAGGCAAGAACTCCTTCAAGGGAGGTAATAAGGGCGGAATCCCTCGTTATAGGCTATAATGAGCCGCTTAACCGGCCTATGGATTTTTTGCTGCTTCGCGGGGAAAAGGTAGCGGTGCGCGGCGTTAACGGTCTGGGCAAGACCACCCTTATGAAAACGCTGCTGGGGCTTATTCCCGCTTTGGGCGGCACGGTGGAGCTGGGCGACTTTTTAAGCATCGGCTATTTTGAGCAGGAGGATGAAGGCGGAGAGGAAACGGCGCTTGAGAACATTATGAGCTGCTTTCCCAATTTCACAAATGCCCAGGCGCGGGCGGCGCTTGCGCGCATGGGACTTACAAAGGAGCATATCACCTCCCAGGTGCGCGTGCTTTCCGGCGGCGAAAGGGCACGGGTGCGCCTGTGCAGGCTTATGAACAGGGAATGTAATTTTCTTGTGCTGGACGAGCCCACCAATCATCTGGATGTGGATGCCAAGGCGGAGCTTACGCGCGCGCTTTCGGAATATCACGGTACGGTGCTGCTGGTATCGCATGAGCCGGAGTTCTATTCTTCCTTTATAACGCGGGTGGTAAACCTTGAGGAATATACGCTGAAGGTAATATGATAAAAGCCGCAAAGGGGCGGAAGCGAAAAGCTCCCGGGCGGCGGTGGTCGCCGGCTGCAAAAAGGAAAGAGGGCGGCGGGTACGGCGGCGCCGGGAAAATGGCGGCATAATAATTGCATGGCATTGCATAAAGAGAGGATACATATATGGAAGATATAATGTTTTACAGTCATGAGCTGTATTTGCCTGCGGGCTGCTTTGATATATGCGACAATCTGCGCCCGGCAAGCGTGCTGGAGCTGTTTCAGGATGCTGCGGGGCGGCATGCGGATATTTTGGGCAGCGGCTATGAGGACATGAAAGCGGCCGGTAAGGCGTGGGTGCTTATGCGCGTGTGCTATCATATAGACAAAATGCCGGCTTTCAGCAGCCGGGTAACGGTAAGTACATGGCCAAGGCAGGGCCGGCTGGATTTTGACCGCTATTATCTTATAACATCGCCGCAGGGCGAGGTGCTGGTGCGCGGCAGCAGTAAGTGGTGCGTGATAGACTTGGCTTCGCGCAGGCTGCTCAGAGAGCCGGGCGTAGTCTATCCCGGGCAGGGGCGCGACAGTGCGGATATGCCGCCCGCGCCAAGGCTGCGCAGCCCCGAAAACGGGGAAAAGGCCGGAGAACTGCACGCTCTACCCAGCCGGCTTGACCATAACGGACACATGAACAATGCGCGCTATGCGGATGCCGTTCAGGACGCGCTTGCGCCGGGAGAAACCATAGAGGATTTTGCAATATGCTATGAGCATGAGCTTGCACCGGGAGACTGCGCGCAGGTGTATTCCTGCCGGGAAGACGCCTCGGCCACGGTGTGGGGAGTGCGCAGCGACGGCTGCGAATGCTTTACGGCGCGGGCGTGTATAAAAAAGCCGTAAAAGCATAAACCGTAAAAGCATAAAGCAAACAGCATGATACAGCATAATACGATTTGCAAATGCGCAAAGACGGCAGCGCGCGCATTAAACGCAGCGGGCATGATACTGCGCCGCACGGAGGAAAAGATATATGGCAAAAAGAAGAATGCATCCCATGTGTGTAACCTGCCTTGTAAAAAAGCAGCAGGAGGCCGCCGCAGTGTTCGGGGGCAGCGCTCAGCAGCAGCTGGAATATATGCAGCTTGTAACGGGTACGGTAGCGGAAAACTGCCTTACGGATTCGCCTTCGCTGGTATTATATAAAATTACGGAGCGGGCAAAGAGCTTTATGCCCAAAGAAGATCTGTTTTTTGAGGAAAAGCGTAAATTCAACGAGCTGCTGCTTGTGCGTCAGGAGGAGCTTTATAAACGCATAAAGGCCTCCGACGATCCGCTGTTTACGGCTCTTATGCTGTCCATGACGGGCAATTATATTGATAACGGCACGGTGAAGGACATAAACGAGGAGACCCTTTACCGTATAATGTTTGATTTTAATGCCCTGCACTGCGACACGGGGGAGTATAAAAAAACGGCAGAAAGAATAAGAAGCAGCCGCCGTATTACCGTGCTGCACGATAACTGCGGCGAGGTGGTGCTGGATAAGCTGCTGCTGCGCTGCATAAAGGAAATGCGGCCGGATAAGGAGCTTATATCCGTGGTGCGCGGCGGACCCGTGCTTAACGATGTTACCGTTACGGAGGCCCGTCAGGTGGGGCTGGATGAGTACGCCCGCGTTGTAAGCAGCGGTAAGGCCATTGCCGGTACGGAAATTGAATATCTCTCTCCCGAAGCCAAGGAAGCGGTGTTCGGCGCAGACCTTATTATAGCCAAAGGTCAGGGCAATTTTGAAACAATGTGCGGCTGCGGACTGCCGGTAGTTTATCTGTTTTTGTGCAAATGCCCGCTGCAATGCCGAAAATTCGGGTGCGAACCGCTTACCGGCATGATGCGCGCGGAGGACGGGCAGTCGCTTTTTGACACCGTGGAATAGGCGCAAATAAGCGCGCCCGATGCCGGAGGGGCGGAAATATGGGAAAAAAAGAGACAAAAGCGTTCAAGAAGCAAAATCGAAAAAGCAAAGCGGACTGCGGCAATGCGCCGCAGTAAACCGCAAAAAACAAAAGCATAAAATAAAAAGCGATATCCGCAGCATTTGCCGCGGATATTGTTATATATTGCGTTGTAAGGCGTTTGCGAATATCGTGCGAATATCGCTTTTGAACGGTCAGATGCGCTGGGCAATCTCTGCGCGGATATGGCTGAGGAAATCGTCCAAGGACATGGTTTTGGTTTCGCCCGTGTCACGGCTGCGCACAGATACGGTGCCGTTTTCCACTTCCTGCTGCCCGATGATAAGCATATAGGGAACGCGGTCCACGGCTTGCGCTTCGCGTATCATGTAGCCGATCTTTTCACTGCGGCGATCCAGCTCGCAGCGGACGGAGGCTGCACGCAGCGCGTCATATACGGATTCGGCATACTCCATGCTCTTTTCGGAAACGGGCAGCACCTTGGCCTGCATGGGGGCAAGCCAAACGGGGAATTTGCCGGCATAGTGCTCGGTGAGTATGCCTATAAAGCGCTCGATTGAACCGAAAATAACGCGGTGTATCATTATGGGGCGCTTTTTGCTGCCGTCCTCATCCACATAGGTCAGACCGAAATTCAGCGGCATCTGGAAATCCAGCTGGATGGTGCCGCACTGCCAGGTGCGGCCGAGGGAATCCTGAAGATGGAAGTCTATCTTCGGGCCGTAGAAGGCGCCGTCGCCCTCGTTTACGGTGTAATCAAGCCCCAGCTTCTCCAAAGCGTTCTTAAGGCCGTTGGTGGCAGCCTCCCAGTCCTCATCGCTGCCCATGCTGTCGGTGGGGCGGGTGGAAAGCTCTACGGCGTATTTGAAGCCGAATTTGCTGTAAACCTCGTTTATCATGTGCACAACGCCCATGATCTCATCGGTTATCTGCTCCGGACGCATGAAGATGTGCGCATCGTCCTGAGTGAAGCAGCGCACGCGGAACAGGCCGTGCAGTGCGCCCTTAAGCTCGTGACGGTGCACAAGCCCCAATTCGCCTATGCGCAGAGGCAGGTCGCGGTAGCTGTGCAGACGGCTCTGGTATACCATAACGCCGCCGGGGCAGTTCATGGGCTTTATGCAGTAGGTCTCCTCGTCAATGACGGTGGAGTACATATTGTCCTTGTAATGATCCCAGTGCCCGCTGGTTTCCCACAGATGGCGGTTCATTATCATCGGGGTGGAAACCTCAACATAGCCCTCGCGGGTGTGAAGCTCGCGCCAGTAGTCGATAAGCGCGTTCTTAAGCTTCATGCCGCCGGGCAGGAAGAACGGGAAGCCGGGAGCCTCGTCGCAGAGCATAAACAGCCCCATTTCCTTGCCTATACGGCGGTGATCGCGGCGCTCGGCCTCCTCAAGCAGGCGGAGATATTCATCAAGCTCGGCCTGGGAGCGGAAGGCCACGCCCTTTATGCGGGTGAGCATCTTGTTGTTTTTGTCGTTTTTCCAGTATGCGCCGGAAATGCCGGTAAGCTTAAAGGCCTTGAGAGCCTTGGTGTAGCAAAGGTGCGGGCCGGTGCACATATCGATGTAGTCGCCCTGCTGATAGAAGCTTATAACGGCATCCTCGGGCAGGTCGTCAATGTGCTCCACCTTATATTTTTCGCCGCGCTCCTGCATGAGGGCGATGGCCTCGGGACGGGGCAGAATAAAGGGCTTGATGGGCAGGTTTTCCTTTATAATGCGGCGCATTTCGTTTTCGATGGCGGGCAGGTCGTCCACGGAAAGGGCGGTGTCGCCAAGGTCGACATCGTAATAAAAGCCCTTGTCGGTGGCGGGGCCGTAGGCGAAATCCGCCTGCGGATACAGGTGCATTATAGCCTGAGCCATAATATGTGCGGCGCTGTGGCGTATTACATGCAGCTCCTCGTCGGCAGGGCATTCAGCAACAGTGCCGTTATTATAGATGATCTTCATAATGATATTCCTTTCCTGCCTAAGCCCTCCGGGCCGAAAGCAGCTTTATAAATATAAATATTGAATATATCTTCAGAGGATATATCAATATATTTTTCGTTTGTCAAAGGCTTTTTCGCCTTATGCGGGAATATAAAAGCCGAAAACCGTAAAATAATTATACACCCCGCCTGCACGGCTTGTCCAGCTTATAATGCAGGAATCGGGCAAAAGGAGCATAAAATACGGGCAGTGCCGGGCTTATATGCCCTGCATGCGCCGTTCGATGTCCTCAACATAGGTGCGGGTCTTTTCGTCCTCCTTAAGAGCCTGGCGGATGCGGCCTATGCCGTGGATCACGGTGGCGTGATCCCGTCCGCCGAATTCCTCGGCTATGCGGGGGAAGGAAAGATCGGTATGCTCGCGGCAGAGGTACATGGCAATGTGGCGGGGCAGCACTATTGCGGCGTCGCGCTTTTTGCCCACCAGCAGCTCGGTGGGAATATCAAAGTAGGAGGCCACCGATTCCAGAATCTTATCGGCGGTTATGCGCCGCTGTGCGGAGGTGTGATAATCCCTTAAAGCCTCGGTTATAAGCTCCATGGTAATGGGGCGGCTCATGGTGGTGGAATAGGCCACTATGCGCTTGAGCGAGCCCTCCAGCTCACGCACATTGTCGCTGGCGCGCTCGGCTATGTAAAACAGCATCTCGTTTGTAAGCTTTGCGCCGCAGGCCTCAGCCTTAAGGGAAAGGATAGCCACCCGCGTTTCAAGGTCGGGCGGGGTGACATCCACAATAAGGCCGCCCTCAAAGCGGGAGCGCAGCCGGTCCTCCAGCGTGGCTATTTCGCGCGGGGGACGGTCGGAGGTGATGATTATCTGCTTGTTGGAGTTTACAAGGTCGTTTATGTTGTGAAACAGCTCCTCCTGAGTTTTTTCCTTGTTGCGAAGGAACTGGATATCGTCTATCATCAGCACATCTACGGTGTTGCGGTATTGCGCGCGGAACTGCGCCGTGCGGTTTTTACCTATGGCGTCGATGAATTCATTTGTGTACTTTTCGCAAGTGGTATACATTACCCGCATGGAGGGCGTGGTATCAAGAATATAGTTGCCTATTGCATGCATAAGATGGGTTTTTCCAAGGCCGACGCCGCCGTATATAAACAGCGGGTTGTTAAGCGCCGCCGGGGATTCCGCAACGGAAAGGGCTGCGGCCTGGGCGAACTGGTTGCCTGCGCCGATAACGAAGGTGTCAAAGGTGTATTTTTCGTTCAGCATGGGGCGGGAAGCGGCGGCTGTTGCGCCGGAGGCATAGTTTTTGGCCTCGTTTTCCAAAATGAGCTCCACATTCAGCTCGCGGCTCCAGGCGCAGTTTACCACCATTTTAAGGTACTTGCAATAGCAAAGATCGGGGTTGGTAAGCATGTTGCGGTGCAGAACCGAGGGTACGCTCAAATACAGCGTGCTGCCCTGAAGCGCCACCGGTTTTATAAAGGAAAACCAGGTCCGATAATTGGTGGAGCCTATTTCCTTTGTGGATTTGAGCATGTTGTCGGCTATTTCCCATGTGGAGTTCAGATCCTGCATGATGCTACCCCCGATAAATTTGGTTATATGTTAACATAAGAAGCCTGCGCGCAGATGCGTATGCGCAGCACGCCTGTTCGGCCGCAGAAAACAGCCTTTGTTTTTATTAAACAGAAAAGGCAGGCTCCTGTGAATAACTGTCGCGCGGATACATATAATATCAAAAAATCTGTGGAAAAGCAATGTTTTTTTTAATAATTCGGCAAAAAACAGGGTGAAATCAGGGTGAAAATTTTGTTCAAGTTGTGGATATACCATATGTTGTGGATAACCGCGCAGGCGCACACAAGCAGCCCTTTGCAGGAATAACGGGGCATAAAAATAAAGGGGCAAAGCGTACCGGCCTTGCCCCAAAATGCCTGTTTTGTTTTCGCGGCCGTGATAAGCACTATAATTCCGGGGCGACGGAGTCGATATATTCCAAAGCCCGTGCGGCTATATAGCGGTAGCGCTCCGCCTTGCCTCCGCGAATCTTTTTATCCGCAGGGGCAATTATGCCGAAGTTAATATTCATGGGCTGAAATGCGCGTCCCTCGCCGGAGGAAACATAAAGCCCCAACGCGCCCACGGCACAAATATCGGACAGCTCCGGCTCCGGTTTGCCCAGACAGTCATGCGCCATGGCAATGCCCGCAAGCATGCCGGAGGCGGCGGATTCGATATAGCCCTCCACGCCGGTGATCTGCCCGGCAAAGTAGATGTCGGGGCGGCTCTTGAGGCGGTAGTTGCGGTTAAGCAAGCGGGGGGAGCATAAAAAGGTGTTGCGGTGCATAACCCCGTAGCGGACAAATTCGGCGTTTTCAAGGCCCGGAATCATGCTGAAAACGCGCTTTTGCTCGCCGAATTTAAGATGGGTCTGGAATCCCACAAGGTTATAAAGGGTCTGCGCGGCGTCGTCCTGACGCAGCTGAAGCACGGCATAGGGCTCTTTTCCGGTGCGGGGATCGGCAAGCCCGACGGGCTTCAGCGGGCCGAAGGCAAGGGTCTGCCGGCCCCGCGCCGCCATGACCTCCACCGGCATGCAGCCCTCAAACACGGCGTCGTTTTCAAACCCGTGCACGGGCGCCGTTTCCGCGCTCAGAAGGGCATCCACAAAGGCATCGTATTGCTCATGCGTCATGGGGCAGTTGAGATAATCGTCGCCGCGGCCGTATCTGCCGGCGCGGAACACCTTGCTCATATCCACGGAATCGGCGGTGATGATAGGGGCTGCGGCATCGTAGAAGTGCAGATATTCCTGCCCCGTAAGCTCGGCTATCGCCTCGGAGAGGGCGTCGGAGCAGAGCGGGCCTGCGGCTATTATACATTTGCCGTCGGGCACGCGCGTAAGCTCGGAGCGCACGAGAGTGAAGTTATCAAATGCGCGCAGACGGGCTTCAACATCGCGGGAGAGACCTTCGCGATCCACCGCCAGCGCACCGCCTGCCGGCAGGGCATTGGCATCGGCGCAGCGCATGATCAGGGAATCAAGCCGGCGCATCTCCTCCTTAAGCAGCCCGGCTCCGTTTTCAAGGCGCGCAGAGCGCAGGGAGTTGGAGCATACAAGCTCGGCAAAGCCCCCGGTTTTATGCGCGCCGGTGCTTTTTTCCGGGCGCATTTCGTACATTGTTACGGCTATGCCGCGGCGCAGCAGCTGATATGCGGCCTCGCAGCCGGCAAGCCCGGCGCCGATAACGGTTACATTCATGGTCTGTCTCCTTGTGTGGGGGATTTGTGCATTTGCGGGCGTCAGCCCGAAATAAAAGGGCGGGCCTTGCATAATGCCCGCCGGATTTTTATAAAATAACGGCTGCGATCAAGCCTTGACCGTATCCTTTTCGGCTGTTGATTCCCGCTTTTTTGCAGTCGGCTTTTTTGCGGAGACGGCTTTTTTTGCAGCGGGCTTTATCGTTTTTTCGCCGGCCGTTTTCTTGGCGGCTTTTTTTGCCGGAGCTTTTTTTGCCGCTGTTTTGGCGGTTTTTGTGTCGGAGGCCTTCTTTGCGGCGGTTGTCTTTTCGCCTTTTTCTTTTGCTGCGCTCTTTTTTTCCGCCTGAGCGGCCTTTGCCAGCTTTTTTTCGTAGCGGAGTTTATCGGCGGCGCGGGTGGGACAGTCAAGGTTCATGCACATTTTCCGTCCTCGGTAGCCCTCGATTATATAGCTGCCGCATTCCGGGCATATCTCGCCGGTGGGCAGACCGCTGGAGGCAAAATCACATTCCGGGTAGCGGGAGCAGCCGTAAAATTTGCGTCCGCCGTTTTTGCCGGCGCGCTTTACCAGCTTTGCCCCGCACTTGGGACAGGGCACCTTGACCTCATCCTCCGGCATCGGGCGGGTGTTTTTGCACTCAGGATAGCCGGGACAGGCAAGGAACTTGCCGTATCTTGACGAGCGCACCACCATCATGCGCCCGCATTTATCGCAGGGTATGTCGGTTTCAATAACGGGAACCCGCACATGGGGGGCATCGGCTGCCGCCAGCACGGACTGATGAAACGGGCCGTAGAAGCTGCGCACCACATCCGTCCATTGCATTTGCCCCTCTTCCACCTTGTCCAGCTCGCTTTCCATTCCGGCGGTAAAATGCACATCCACAATATCCGGAAAGGCATTAAGCATAAAATCCACCACGCAGAAGCCCAATTGGGTGGGCTTGAGATTCTTTTTGTCCCGCTCGATGTATTCGCGGTCCAAAATGGTGGAGATAATGCTTGCAAAGGTGGAGGGGCGTCCTATGCCCTTGTCCTCCAGCTCCTTTACAAGGCTGGCCTCGTTGTAACGCGCCGGGGGCTCGGTGAAGTGCTGTGCAGGCTCAAATCCGTCAAGAACGGCCGGCTGACCCTCGTGCAGCACCGGCAGAGTGCTTTTATCCTCGGTGACCTTGTTCGCCCCTTCGATATAAACCGCCATATAGCCGTCAAAAATGCGCTGCTGTGCGCTTGCACGAAAATTGTGGCCGGCGCTTACAAGCTCGGCGCTTCTTGTTGCATAAACCGCGTCCGACATCTGGCAGGCAAGAAAGCGCTCATATATAAGCTTGTACAGCTTATATTGGTCGTCGGTAAGATAGGAGCGCACCTGCTTGGGGCTGCGGGAAAGCGAGGTGGGGCGTATGGCCTCGTGCGCATCCTGGGAATCGCTTTTGCTTTTGAAAACGCGGGGCTTGGAGGGCAGATAATCGCCGCCGAAGTTGTTTTTTATATATTCCCTCGCCATCTCAACGGCCTGTGAGGAAAGGCGGAGGGAGTCGGTACGGATATATGTTACAAGGCCGACGCTGCCGTCCTTAAGCTCCACGCCCTCGTAGAGATCCTGAGCCACCCTCATGGTTTTGCGTGTGGTGAAGCCCAGCTTGCGGGAGGCCTCCTGCTGCAGCATGGAGGTGGTGAAGGGGGTGGGAGCGGAGCGCTTCTTGCGCCCCTCTTTATAGGAAGCAACGGTAAAATCGCGGCAGGCATCCATTATCTGCTGCGCTTCCTCCATGGAAGCAAGCTCGCGTTTTTTGCCGTCCGTTCCCCAAAACTGCGCCTCAAAGGGTTCGTCCGCGGTAAGGCGGGCGTTAAGAGTCCAGTATTCACGGGGAACAAAGGCCTGAATTTCGCGCTCTCTGTCCACCACCAGGCGCACGGCGGGGGATTGAACACGCCCCGCCGAAAGGCCGGCCTTTACCTTGCGCCAAAGTATCGGGCTTATTTCATAGCCCACAAGGCGGTCCAGCACGCGGCGCGCCTGCTGAGCATCCACAAGGTCAAGGTCAACGCTGCGGGGAGAGGCCACACCGTTTCGTATTGCGTTTTCCGTTATTTCGTTGAAGGCGACGCGGCAGGGGGAGGAAACATCAATGCCCAGAAGGTGGGCAAGGTGCCAGCTTATCGCTTCTCCCTCGCGGTCAGGGTCGGTGGCAAGGTATACGGCGTCGGCCTTTTTTGCCTCGGCGCACAGCTCCTTTATAAGCTGCGCCTTGCTTTTAATATTCTGATACTGCGGGGCGAAGTCATGCTCCACATCCACGCCCAGCTTGCTTTTGGGCAGGTCTATTATGTGCCCCACGCTGGCCATTACCTTGTAGTCCTTGCCCAGAGCCTTGGCAACGGTTTTAACCTTATGCGGAGACTCCACTATCAAAAGCTTCATGGTTGTTTATCCTCCGGTGCGAAAGAGCCGGTAAAGGCAAAACGGCACAGCTCGGCGTACTTAGGGTAAATACGCACTATGCCGTTTGCGGCCTTTGTGCTCTAACGGTAAATATTATCGTTATTAAGTATGTACAGGCCGCCTGCGGCGCGCTGTACTATGCCGCGCAGCTCCATCATGGTAAGCAAAGCGGCAAGCTTCCCGGCTGAATTATTACACCTTTGGGTCAATTCGTCAAGTGAAACTTCTTCGCCGTTTCTCATCTGCTTTATAAGCTCGGATTCCTCCGGGGTCACTTTTATCACCGGGCGCTTGGTCTTTGGTGCGGTCTTGCCCACTAACGCCAGCAGATCATCGGGGCTTGTAATGCAGCGTGCCCCCTGCTTTATAAGGCGGTTGCAGCCCACGGACTGCGGCGAGGTTATATTGCCCGGAACGCAGGCAATCTCGCGGCCCTGCGCCTGAGCGCAGCGCACGGTGGAAAGCGTGCCGCTTTTCTCGCCCGCCTCTATTACGGCAAGACAGTCGCAAAGCGCGGAAACAAGCCGGTTGCGCCTTGGAAAGTTGTAGGCCTGCGGCGCGGTGCCGGGCGGAAATTCACTTACAAGCAGGCCGGTTTTTGCAATGCGGTCAAACAGCTGAGCGTTGCTGGAGGGGTAGCATACATCAATGCCGCAGCCGAAAACGGCAACGGTTCTGCCGCCGGCGTCGAGGGCCGCAGTCAGGGCGTCGGTGTCGATACCGTAGGCGCCGCCCGATATTATGGGTATTCCGGCAAGCGCGGCGGCGCGCCCGAAAGAGGCGGCTACGCTTCTGCCGTAGCAGGTGCAGCGGCGGGAGCCTATAATGGATATGCCTCCGCCGTAAAGCAGGGAAATATCGCCGCGGGTATATATGATGGGCGGAGGAGGAGCGCAGTCCAGAAAGCGCGGCGGATAATCGGGCGATACGCGGCATATCATGCGCACGCCCATTTCCGCTGCGCGGTTTTCTATTTGAGCAAACGCTTCTTCGCGGCAGGAACTGATAATGCTTCCGGCAAGCTTCGGATCCTTGAATTCCGGGCTTTCGGCCGCTGCAAGCACTTCGGAGGCGGAGCCGTAATATTCAATAAGATTATTAAAGCGGGCGGGAGTCATCCCGCGGGCAAGATATAAAAGGATATAGCGTTTTTCTTCCGTGCTGTATTCCATATTCACCAGTACTTTCTGTCCAAGGACCTGTATCGTATGGCTTCGGCTATATGCTCTGCGGTTATATCCTCGCTTTGAGCAAGGTCGGCAACGGTGCGGGCTATCTTGAGTATTCGGGAATAAGCGCGCGCGCTCATTTTAAGGCTGTCAAACGCGCTTTTAAGCAGGGAATCCGCATCGGGGGAAAGCCGGCAGAAGCGGTTGATCTCCCGCGCGCTCATGTGGGCGTTTGCAAATATGCCGGTGCCCTCAAAGCGCTTTTGCTGTATAAGCCGCGCCTGCTGCACGCGCTTGCGCACCTCTGCGGAGCTTTCCTCCGGGCTGCCCTGTCCGCGCAGGGAATCGTAGGGCACGGCATCGGTTTCTATCTGAAGGTCTATGCGGTCCACAAGCGGGCCGGAAACCCGCCCCAGATACCGCTGTATCTGAGCCGGGGAGCATTTGCATTGCTTTATCTTGCTGCCGTAATAGCCGCAGGGGCATGGGTTCATGGAGGCTATAAGCATAAAGCGTGCGGGGTAGGTTACGGTATTGCTTACGCGGGATACCGTTACCACGCCGTCCTCAAGCGGTTGGCGCAGCGCCTCCAGCGCAACGCGGGAGTACTCCGGGAATTCGTCAAGAAACAGCACTCCGTTGTGGGCAAGGCTTACCTCGCCGGGACGCGCCTTTGCTCCGCCGCCGGTAAGCGCGGGGGCGGAGGCGGTATGGTGAGGGGAGCGAAAGGGGCGCACATCCACTATTCCGCGCGCAGGGTCAAGACAGCCGGCTATGGAGTGGATCTTGGTTACCTCCATGGCCTCTTCAAAGGTAAGCTGCGGCAAAATGGAGGGCAAAGCGCGCGCAAGCATGGTTTTGCCGGAGCCGGGAGGGCCCAGCATAAGCAGATTATGGCTGCCTGCGGCGGCAATTTCCATGGCGCGCTTGGCGGCATGCTGCCCCTTTATCTGGGAAAAATCGGTATGAACCGCGGATTGCCCGGATATGCTTTCCCACGGTACGCATTCCACGGGCTTCAGCTCCTCCTCGCCCTGAAGAAAGCGTACAAGCTGGTAGAGATCCTGCGGGCAATAGCATTCTATGCCCTCAATGCAGCGTACCTCTGCGGCGTTGCCCGCAGGTATAACGGCGCGGTGAAAGCCGTCCTTAAGCGCGGAGATTATCATGGGCATAACTCCGGTCACGGGGCGTATTTCACCGCTTAAGGACAGCTCGCCTATAAAGACGGTATTGTTAAGCATGGGGGAAAACAGCTGGCCGCTTGCTGCCAAAAGGGATACGGCAATGGGAAGGTCATATACGGAGCCTTCCTTTTTAAGGTCGGCCGGGGCCAGATTTACCGTTATGCGGTTATTGGGCATTTCAAAGCCGCTGTTTTTTATTGCCGAGCGCACGCGCTCACGGGATTCCTTTACGGCGGTGTCGGGCAGCCCGACGGTGTCGTAGGAAAACAGCCCCGCAGATACAAAGGTTTCCACGGTTACCGGGAAGCCGTCTACGCCGGACAGGGCGTAGGAAAGCACTTTTGACAGCATGGTTATGTTGCTCCTTTATATCATATTTCCCGCAGTATTGCCTGTATACAGGGTTATGCCGCCCGGTTGACGGTGCAACAGGCTTTCTTTGCTTTTATCAAAGCCCCTCAGATATCCTTTTTTTCGCGCCGGAACACTATAAGGCGGGAACCGAGAAAATTTATTACAAGAGTCACCGGCACGGTTATCAGCTTTGCTAATAACCCGGTTATGCCGGCAAGGCGCAAAAGTGCCATCGCGCCCTGACCTATCCCGAGGGTCACAAGGTTTATAAGCAGAAAGGGCAGCCACTGACGCTTTGCGCTGCCTTTATCGCGGAAGGTAAAAAGCTTGTTCAGCACAAAGCTGCACGCCACGCCGCACAGATAGCCCGCGGCAAAGGGAAGGGGATACAGCGCTTCGTTTCCGCCCAGAAATACATAATATATCAGGCTGAAAATGCCCATATCCACTAAAGTGTTTATGCCGCCCACCACGCAGAAGCAGGCAAGCTGCACAAGGGAAGCGGCTTTATTCTGCCCTATTTTCCGGGCAAGGAACTCGGTTATACGGTCGATAAATTTCATTTTGCAAATATCCTTTATGCGTAAGAATTGCTGCTGCATATGCCTTTTTGCGCCCTGCATATGCCGCACGCAAAAGTGCAAAAAGGCAAAACGGCGCGGCGAAGGCCGGGCTTCAAGCAGGTTATGTTCAGTTGTTATAGAAATGCCAGCCCTGCCCTATTCCGTTGTGGCTGAAGGAGGGAATCCACCAAAGGAAGGAGGAAACATAGTGCTTGCTGGTTTCCACGCCGCTCCAAAGCGGGTAGAACATGCAGGCAATTATCAGGATTGCGGCAAAGAAGCCGATAACCGCGCCCGCTGCAAGCCTGCGGGAGCGCAGCCTGTTGCGTCCGAGAGTGCAGGCTTTTGCATAGAACTGCCGCAGCACATACACGGAGAATATCATTATAAAGGGCAGCGACGCAAAATAATGATATATAAAGGTGGAGCGGGGAATAAAGGCCCATGCCCCGTAATTTGCGGCAAAGCCGGTAAGCGTGAAGGCCAGAAGGGTTATATCGCGGCTTTGGCGTACGCGCAGCGCGGGGTCGGCGGTGCGCCGGCGCACAATGAGCTTTTGAACAAGCATAACGGCGCAGCCTATGGCGCTTACAAGCCCGAACCACCAGATAAGCGGGTTGCCCATGCAGGAAATGGTGCCCATGGCATCCCCGGTAAGCTCCTTTGCCTGATAGAACCAGTAGGGGTGCCACATGATGGGCCATGTGTACCATTTGGACTGCCAGTAGTTGGTGTCCGTGGTTATACCCTCGTGATAGGAAAGCATGTCCTTCTGGTTTTGCCATATGGTGTTAAGAGCGGAGCCCTTGTTGCCGGGGGCGTCAAAATATGCGCCGTAGCTTGCGCAGTATATTGCCGCGGGGATTATTATAAAGAACCCTATGCAGAACAGCAGCGTAAGCAGCAGATTTTTACGGTACACCGAGCATATACCGCTTAAAAGGCTGCGCTGCCTGCCGCTTAAGGAGGGGTCGTTTTTATCGCGCGCGGCGGCAATGTATTCGCGGGTGCGCTTATACATGGTAAAGAAGAATATGGCGGCAAGCCCCACTCCCGCATAGGCGCCTATCCACTTGCAGGCAATGCCCAGCCCGAAGCTTATTCCGCAAAGCCCAAGGGGTACAAGCGTGCGCACAAGGGAGGTTTTGTTCCAGCTCATGGTGCAGTACTTATACATAAAGGTGTACATAAGTATTATAAACAGCACGGCATAGGAATCCACGGTGGCAAGACGGGTCTGCACAAAATGCATGCCGTCAAGGGTCATAAGCAGCATAAGAGCCGTTGCCCACGGAGTTTTTTTGAACATGAGCTTGCCAAGGCAGTACATTGCGGGCAGCATGAGTATGCCGGCAAGGTTGCCCATAAAGCGCCAGCCGAAGGGATTCATGCCGAAGATGCGTATTCCCAGCGACATTATCGCCTTGCCCAGCGGCGGATGCGTCCATTCGTATATGCGCCAGCCGTTTATCATCTCATAAGCGGTGCGGGCATGATATATCTCGTCAAAGTACATTCCGGTGTAATAGCTGGGCTTGCTTACGGCGGTAGCCTGTTCGTCAAACAGGGCAAAGGCATCGTGCCCCGTGTGGGCGGCAAGCGCGGCGGCGTCAAGAGCTTCGCCGTTTACCGCTGCGGATACTATTTCAATGGCGTTTTTTGCATCCTCATCGGCAAAGAAGGTCATCTCATTTATGCGCATGCCGGAAAAAGCGGCGCTTACGCGCACATACCGGGCGGTTACGTCATAGCTTTTGTTGAAATCGCGGTTCCAGCGGTACATATCGCCGTTGCCGAAGCGGTAGGTTTCAAGCAAGGACCAGTTCTCGCCGTCAAGGGAGTATTCTATTTTCAGAGTGCCGTTATAGGTGTTTTTGCTCTGAGAATAGGAGCTGTCGCAGATGCTGTTGTTTACATAAAACCGCTGAAGATGGGTGGCGCTTCCGAAATCCGCGGTTATGCTGTCTCCGTTTTTCGGCGCCCAGTAGTTTTCCGGCGTGTTGACGGAGCCGAGGTTCACAAGGGTGATAACGGCGTAAACAACGGTTACACCCAGCATTATCAGCCAGTCGCGCGGGGTAAGAAAACGCTTTTTTCCGGGTGCAGTCCCGGCTTTTTTTGCGCTTTTTCTGCTTTTGCACGAAGCGGACGCGCCGCTCTCGGTCTTTTTATCCGTGCGGTTCATTTCTGCCTCCTCGGGGCTGCTTTGGGAATTGCCGGAATTATCATTGTCGGGGCTGTCGGAGCCGTCGTCTGCGCCCGGGCTTTGGCTTTCATCGTCAGCGTCACCTTCCGCATCGGGAGCCGCCTCATTATTTGATTCGGCATTTGATTCGGCGCCGGATTCAACGGAAGCCAGCAGCTCAAGAGTAACGGCGGAAACGGAGCCCCGTCCGCAGGCAGGACGGCTGCCTGGCGCGCTGAGCGCGGGATCGGTTGACGGGCCTTTTAAGCGGATGGAGAAAACAACATAGGTAAAGTAGATAAATATAAGCACATTAAGCGCGCAGCCCGCAAGGAAAAGCGGATCGTTTGCGGCAAAATAGCTTAAGCCGTTTGTGTCATTGGGTTCACAGTGCAGATACAGCACCTGCGCTACATTTACATATGAGGTAAAGCTGAAGGCCGCCAGCACATTTATTATCCGGCGGTCGCCGTATACTATAAAGGCGGCGGGCAAAAGCGCCAGCACGGGATAGAGATACCGCTCGTGCATATAGGGCGCAAGCACGAATATTGCCGCCGTAAGCCATGCTCCAAGCAGGAACAGTGAACGGTTTTTGGGCTGCTTGCGCCAGTAATACAGCAGTGCAAACACCGCAAACACAACGGCAAGCAGGGCAAAGCCCAGCACGCGGTAGGAAAGCGCCCCCAGCAAAGGCGCGGTATCCTTTGCCCATTGTCCGCCAAGCAAGCCCATAAGGTTGAAGGCGGAAAGGGTGGCGTACTGGTAGGAGCCCATGGTGCCGAAGTATTTTGCAAACAGCCAGTACCAGGGCTGGTCGGAGCGCATGACTATACTTATAAGCACAAAGCCCGCAAGTATTCCCAGCATAGAATAAAGGAAATGCAGCGCGGTGCGGCGGCTGGTTTTCATATCGGGGGCCAGCTTGCCCTTAAGGGAGCGCACGCAAAGGGTTATTGCACCCACCAGCATAACGGGGGCCAGCATAAGAGCCTGCGGCTTTGCAAGCAGACCAAGGGCATACCATATAACGGAAAGCCACAGCTTCTTTTTTATCATATAATATACGGCCAGCAGCATAAACAGCATCAAAACGGAATCCGCCTGTCCCCAGGAGGCGCTGTCCACTATAACGGCGGGGTTAAAGAGATATGCACCGGCGGCAAAAAGGGCATATTTGGGGTACTTCCGCTTGCATATGCAATAGAGCACAACGCTTATCAGAATGTCGCAAATTATTGCGGGAGATTTAAGCAGCAGCCATGCCCCCGCAGAGGATGTGCTTAAGCCCGCAAGGTTGATTATTGCGCTGGGAAGGGCGAGAATAAGCATGTAAAGCGGCGGATAGTCGCAGAAATAATCCGTGGAATAAAAACGGAAGGGTCCGTTTGCCAGCATCCGGGAGCCCCATGCCGTAAAGCAGTTCATATCCACATTGAAGCCGCGGTAATTCATGGCGTGAACTATGCGGATTATAAGCCCTGCGGCTATAAGCAGCACAAGCACGCAGGTGCGTATCGTGCCCTCCGGGGCGCCGAAGCGGCGTATAAGAGCATAGGCGGCAAGCAGCGCCAAGGAGAAAACGGCGCCGGTAATAATTATTGAGGTGCTTTTCTGCGAGTTTTCATTCTTTTTATCGTCGGTCTTGTCCGAGCCCGAAGAGGTGTTCAGCCGGTTTTCAAGGCTGGCGGCGGTAACGCCCTCGGGAAGCGCCGAGGCGTCGATCTCCGTCATGGAGGCGTTCGTAAACCATGCCGTGCCGCTGTTTTCGCCGCTGTAAAAACCTATGCGCAAAGCCACGGTAAGGGTGGTCTGGTTTGCGGCGGTGCGGCCGTAAAAATCAAGCCTGGTCCAGCCGCTATCGCCGCTCAGCGCCTGAGAATGGGTAAAAACGCCTATAACCGATATGTTTGCGCCCACAGCCGAGGCATCCGTTCCTATGTTTTCGGTGCGGCAAAGCACGGAAAAGCGGTACAGGGTGCTGCGTTTGCACTTCACCTCCTGTACAAGCCGGGCATCGTTTAGCTCCGTAAGGGTCAGCCGCAGCGCGGTTTCTCCGTCCGGCCCCGCGTTTTTCACAAAGGAAACGGCATTTTCCGCATTGCGGTAGGAATCAAAATACCAGCCGTCCGCCTTTGCGGACTCACAGGAGGAAAAAGCAGGGTTTGTAAGGCAGTTGTCTCCCTTTTTGACGCCGCCGGAGCAGCCTGAAAGCATCAGGGGCGCAAAGCATAAAAGCAGCAGTGCTGTAAGCAGGGGGTGCAAATGTTTTTTCATGTCTTTTCCTTTCGTAAGCCGGAAAGCCGTTCCGCATACGGTTTTTTCCGGATAAAATACGGCATTTGCCGGATGTTTTGCTTTTTTGGATTTTGCAAACTGAGGAATTATATCCTGCAAACCTAATGCGTCAGAAGGCGTCCTGCATATAGGTTATAACGCCGCGGTTTATTGCAGCGCAGTCAAAACGGACGCAAGTATCGGTAATGCCGTGCAGCTTCATATAGCATTCGGCCGCGCGGCGCAGCTTTTTCCGCTTGGAAAGGGTAACATGGGATTCGGCGGGGCCGAACCTTTCGTTTGCGGCGCTTTTGACCTCTATAAACACAAGCGTGTCTCCGCTTTTGGCTACAATGTCTATTTCGCCCAGGCGGCAGCTGAAATTACGCTCAAGTATCTCCATGCCCAACCCTTGCACATGCGCTGCGGCCAGCTCCTCGCCCCTATCGCCTATTTTGCGCATGGATACGGGGGAGGTTTCGGTGCCGGGGGTACGCAGTCTTGTGCAGAAGCTTTTTCTGTGTATGGGGCACAGCCCGTGCTCGGCAATGGCCTGCATGTGATCGCGTGTGCCGTAGCCCTTGTGCTTTTCAAAGCCGTATTGCGGATATTTTTCCGAAAGCTCCGTCATAAGGCGGTCCCTTGTAACCTTGGCTATTATGCTGGCACAGGCTATGGAGGCGCTTAAGGCGTCCCCCTTTACTATTGCTGCGGCGTTTTTGTGCCCCGGCGGCAGAACATTTCCGTCCACCAGTATGTAATCCGGGGTAATTTCAAGGCCGCTTATTGCGTTGTTCATGGTTTCCAGCGTCGCCCGCAGAATATTTATCTGGTCTATGCGTTCAGGCCCGGTAACGGCCACGCTTACGCTCAGAGCGCGCTGCATTATCTCATCATAGAGCCTTTCGCGCTTTGAGGCGGACAGCTTTTTTGAGTCGTCGGCATCTACGGGCACATTTTCCGGGTTCAGTATTACGGCTGCGGCTACAACCGGGCCGGCAAGAGGGCCTCTGCCGGCTTCGTCCACGCCGGCTATATATCTGTATCCCTGCGCCTTTAGTATATGCTCGTAATGCAGCATATCCTTTTTATCCTGAGCCATACCCTATTCCTCCCCGTGCGCCGACATGCCTTCTTTATCCTCCCCGACTGCCTTGTTGCAAGAGGCGGTGTCACCGGAAAGTCGGGCAAAGGGCAAATCCAGCGTCATACGCCCTATTTTGCCGCTGCGGTATTCGTCAATAAGCATAACGGCTCCCCGGAGAAAATCGGGCTGACCGCCCTTTAACAGCAGGCCGCGGGCAAGGCATATGCTCTCATAGGTTTCAAGCGGCGCGTCGGATACGGCCACTCCGTAGCGCGCGGCAAGGTTTTCCGGGTAGGCGGCGCTTACCTGCTTTACAAGCTCCAGCGCCAGCTCCTCTTTATCAAGAATCTCATCGTTTATCGCACCGGTTATTGCAAGGCGCGCCGCCGCCGTTTGATTATCCAGCCTCGGCCAAAGCAGACCGGGGGAATCCAGCAGCTCAAGATGGTCGTTTATTTTTATCCACTGCTTGCCCCTTGTAACGCCGGCGCGGTCGCCGGTGCGGGCGCGTGCCGACCCCGCAAGGGTGTTTATCAGCGTGGATTTTCCCACATTGGGCACTCCCGCGCACAGCACGCGCACGGTTTTGTTCATGCCGCGGGCGCGCGCCTTTTCCACTGCGGGGCGTGCAAGCCTTTCAAGAGCGGCCAGAATATCCGCCCTGCGGACGCTGCGGCCGCATACGGCCATTACCTCGTGCCCCTTGGCACGGAATTCCTCAACCCATTCCTTTGTAAGCGCCGGGTCGGCAAGATCCGCCTTATTAAGCACCGTAAGCACCTGCTTGTTTTCAAGCAGACGGTCAAGGTCGGGGTTGCGGGAGCTGTACGGAATACGGGCGTCCAGCATAAGAATCGCTATATCTATAAGACGCAGGTTTTCGCACAGCATACGCTTTGCGGAGGCCATATGTCCGGGATACCAGTTTATCTTCATTATTGTCCTCGCTTGCCCCTTAAAAACGGGGCGTTTTTATTGTTCGCCTGCGCAAACCGCTTTCGCGGCTGCGGCGTATAAAACGCAAAAAATATATGCTTTGCGCCCCGGCGGCTCATGCTGCTTTTGTGGCGGTTCTGTAATTATACAATACTTTCCGCACAAATTCCAGTATCAAATTGCACAAACCGTGATTTTTGCCCTTTTTTGCATCACAAATGTGTTTTTGCAGTGCAGTTTTGATCCCGTGCGTTAAAAAAGCGGTTAAGGGAAGGCAATCGTATGCGCGGCGGGCGCGCCGCTTCTCAAATCGGCTTTCAAAACAAAAAGACCCGCCCTTGCGGGCGGGTCGCGGCTATCTGCATATGTCGCCCACGCCGCCCAGTATATATTTGGGACGGTAGGGGAAAAGGTCGGGGGTCTGTATCGTGCTTACACCGGAAAGCACCAAAACGGTATCTATTTCCGATTCGATACCGGAAATTATATCAGTATCCATGCGGTCCCCCACTATTGCGGCATCGCTGCTGCTGCATCCGAGCAGTGATATTCCCGTGCGCATCATCAAAGGATTGGGCTTGCCCAGATAATAAGCGGTTTTGCCCGTAGCAAGCTCAATGGGCGCAACGAGGGCGCGGCAGGCCGGAATAATGCCGTCCTCGGAGGGCGCGGTCATATCGGAGTTGGTGGCTATCAGCTTGGCTCCCTTGTTTACCAGCTTTACCGCCTTCAGAATGGCGTCGTAATTATAGTTGCGTGTTTCTCCTATTATCACATAGTGCGGGGAAACATCGTCAATGGTTATATCGGCGTCGTAGAGCGCGTTTATAAGCCCGGCATCGCCTATAACATAGGCGCGGGCATGAGGAGCCTGCTGCTTAAGAAAGGCGGCCGTAGCCAAAGCGCTTGTGTAAAAGTGCGATTCATCCACATCAAGATCCATGCGCTTAAGCTTCTGACGCAGCTCCCGCGGCGTTTTTTCCGAGGAATTGGTTAAAAACAGATATTTTTTGTTTTCTTTCTGAAGCCAGCTTACAAAATCGTGTACGCCGTCCAGCAGACGGTTGCCGTGATAAATAACGCCGTCCATATCGCATATAAAGCCCTTTTTGGCCTGAAGCTGTGAAAGATCGTATTGCTGCATAAATTTCCTTTCCGTTGACCCGCTTGCCGCCTGCTGCTGACAGCCGCCGTGAGGCGGGGTGTGAAAAAATAAAATCAAAAATCCCCCGAAACTATTTTACTTAAGACGGGGGATTTTGTCAATATGCTGCCGCTGCGTAAAAATGCAGGGTAAAACACGGCAAAATGAATAGTATATAGTATAATGTACGGTAATTTTTATATTTGCAGCCGGGAATTCAGCCCGCAGCAATATCCCGGACATGATAACTTTCATATGCAAGTCCGCAGGCGCAAAGCAGCGAAAGCGTCCATTCCCGTGCGCAGGCTCCGTTTAAGCGGGCTGCGCAGCGGCCGATGTTTACGGCGTGCGCCGCAAACCGGGCTTTTGCATCCAGCGCAGACGAGACTACCGATACATATCCGCCCGGGCGGCTCAGCAGTATACCGGTAATACCCTCGGGCAGTGTTTCCGCTGCCATCAAAACACCAAGGTTGTCAGCTGCCTCCTGAAGCTTTGTTGGGATCATCTCGCCGTTTGAAACCTCCGTTCGTATAAATTTTCCGAATTTCTGCGCAGCGCGGCACCGCCTGTGCCGCATGCGGGTTTTGCGCCCTCAGAATACTTTATGACGCATGAGTGCGCTTGGTAACCGCTCCCGGTGTATTATTACTATATCAAACAGCGACAAATTTTGCAAGACGGAATTTGGCATAAATTGTAAATTTTATTACGAAAAAAATCGTTACTATTGACGAAGGAGATGTTCGGGTATAAAAAATACCCCGTGCCCCGGGAGGGGCACAGGGGTCAGCCTTTACAGTATTTGCTTTTGAGATAGTCGATATAGCTTTCCAGCTCCGCAACGGCCGGCTCGGGCAGCGAGGGGTCGTACTGCACCGCAAGCAGCTGCCCGCCGGGGTCCGGGCTTGCGCCCAGCAGATAATCGGTGGTTACGCCGAAATATCGGGCAAGACCGAGAATTAGACCGGGAGTGGGCTGCCGTGTGCCGCTTTCATATTTGGAAAAGGTGGTATAGCTCATATTAAAAACGGAGGCAAGCTCCCGGAGCGACAGACCGCGCGCTTTGCGGCACTCCTTCAGACGCTGGGGAAACATAATATCACCTCATGAAAAATTAAGCCTGAATTTTGAAAAAAGTATACTTGATTTGCATGGATAGAATAGCATCTTGTCGCTGTATTGTCAACAATAAAATGACATTTTGTCACCGCAAACGGCTAATTTACGGCTTATTTACTTATTTATAAACAAAATATACCGAGAAAGACGCCGGTGCATATTCCGCTCAGGTCGAAGCCCGTTCGGATATGCTTTCGGGAATGTGACGCGGCGGTGAAGCAATGAAAATGGAATTTACGAGAAGCGAATGGTTAATTATGTGCTAATAAACAAGGCTATATTCGTTAGAAAAGTCTCTTTAATTTGATTTTGCAATATGCTATAATAACAGAACGATGAAAATCGGAATTATGAGGAGGTTTTTATTTATGAAAAACGTCAAGAAGTATCTTGTCGTTGCTTTGTGTCTGCTTATGACCTTGGCGCTCTTTGCAGCGTGCCAGCCTACGCAGACGGGCTCTGCTACACCCGCTCCGAGCGGCGGAACTAAGCCTTCGGGCAGCGACTTTTTCACTGATCTTCCGGAGCAAATCGTTATGAAGCAGGGAGACGAGTACAGAGTTTTCCTGTGGGCTAACCAGGAAGTAAATGAATGGGTAAACGGCGATGAAGCGGCCCGTGACCACGCCAAGGATCTCAAAACCCAGTGGGAAGAGTTCCAGAAGCAGTTCGGCGTAAAGGTAACGTGGATTCCCTGCAGCAATCAGGCCGGATGGCTTGAGGAAATGCTGGCTCCTGCGGCTGCCGGCGAACCCACCGCGGACATCGTCCACATGGGCGGCCCCTTTGCCATTCCTTACAGCCTGACCTACGGCGCCGCGCCCTTGGGCACCTATTTTGCCGACCTTAACGAGTATTCCCAGTATGCAGATTTCAAAAAGACCGACTACTGGAATACCGAAGGAGCTGCCAACATGGGTACCTTCAACGGCAAGCTTTATGCCGTGTTCCCCCAGCAGATAGGCTATGATGCCATCGCTACAAATCAGGTTTGCTTCTTCAACAAAGAGATTCTGGCTAAGAACGGCTACGAGGATACCGCCATCTATGATATGTTCAATAAGGGTGAGTGGACCTTTGATAAGTTCAAGGCTATCGCGGCTGCCTGCACCGATGCCGACAATGATGTGTTCGGCACCTGCATAGGCCAGAACGCCATGAGCATGCTGTCCCTTATATCCGCAAATAATGGCAACCTTCTTGCTGCCGATGCTTCCGGCGTACAGCAGTTTGCTGCGGATTCCACTGCTTCGCTCAATGCCATCAACTTCTTTATTGATATGTGCAAGAACGACAAATCCGTTCTTACCGAGAATTATTCGAGCCAGGATGAGGCTCAGCTGTTCAAAAGCGGCAAGGTTGCCCTTCTGCTTACCTACATGAACCGCGTATCTTCCGGTGCTTCCAAGCGCAACACCGCCATGTATCAGATGGAGAAGCTCAAGTACGGTATCATTCTGCCCCCGAAGGGCCCCGATGCTACCGACTATCGCTCCGAAAACAACTGGTCCACTCCTTACGGCGTAATGAAGGGTCACAGCAATATGGCCGGCGTAGTCCAGTGCCTGAGCATTTATATGCGTCCTTTCGTTAAGCCCGACAGCGTTGAAGCTGCCGAGATGCTGGGTACCGATCTTACCAAGTACTGCAAAGATGACCAGTCCATCGAAGTGCTTAAGAGCGCTCCTTCCAAGACCTGCTATCCTGCCTTCATGGCTTACTGGACTCTTCAGGCTAACGACGGCCCGTCTCTGAGCGGCACTGTCGGCTCCGGCCTGCGCAAGTGGGTTGAGGGCGAAAGCACTCCCGAGAGAGATTTCGCTGCCAACAAGGATGCTCTTAATACCGCTATCAGCGATCTGATTGCCGGTAAATAAGCTGCAATAAAAGCTGAAAAAAAGCCTGCTTTCGCAGGCTTTTTTGTTGTATACCGAAAACCCCGCCATAGTGGCGGGGTTCAAAAAAGGTTAACCGATGAACAAGAGAAAAAACTCCGATTGTGTTAAAATAGAAGGGACCTGCCAGTCGCCAAAACAAAACACAATCGGAGGACATTAAAATGCAAGAACAAAATAACATCATTAAAAGTTTAGCACATACGCGGTGGAATTGCAAGTATCATATAGTATTTGCGCCCAAATATCGTAGAAAAGTATTCTACGAAGAGAAACGAGCGGAGATAAGAGAAATATTAAGGCAGTTATGTGAGTGGAAAGGCGTAGAGATTATAGAATCTGCAAATATTTCAAAAATGGGGTAACATGAAATTTGCATACCGAAATCGCGAATTTTGGTGCAAAGGATACTATGTGGATACGGTGGGAAAAAACACGAAGGCAATAAAAGAGTACATAGAGAACCAGCTGAAAGCGGACAGAGAAAGTGATCAGATGAGTCTGTTTGATCCAAGAGACCCGTTTACGGGTAGCAAGTAATAATATGCATGACTGGCAGGTCAATAAATAGCGCACTTGTGCGCAGCCAGCAAAGAATAGGGCTATGCCCGAAAATGAAAAACCACCCGCTATGCGGGTGGATATTTATTGTATCTGCCGTTTAACGGCGCAAAAAATATATTCCGCCGGCGCAGACAATGGGTGTTGTTTTTTCCCCGGATTTGTGATATTCTATTAAAAGCAAGCAAAAAGCAAGGTGTCGGTATGCTTTTTGCGCGCAGCAGCGCGGCAGGGGCGCATGCGGATAAAATTAATTAAAACCCGTGGAGCGTATTATGGATGAGGTAAAGCTCACAATAGAAATTGAGAACCCGGATATGCTTGCAGAGCTTTTCGGGCAGCGGGATGAGAATGTGCGCGTTATTGAGGACGAAACGGGCGTGCGCATATCCATGCAGGAGGGCAGCATATGTATATCCGGTCAGCAGGAGCAGGCGGAGGTGGCGCAAACAGTAGTGCGCCGCCTTATGCTGCTGCTCGCCCGGCGCGAGAGAATTGACAAAACACGCATACGCTATGCCATTGAGCTTGCTGCCGAGGGCAGGGATGAGCTTATTGACGAAATAATGAGCGATGTTGTGGCAATAACCTATCGCGGAAAGCAGATAAGGGCCAAAACATTGGGGCAAAGCCGCTATGTAAACGCAATGAAGAACAACACCGTGGTTTTCGGAGTAGGCCCTGCGGGAACGGGAAAAACATATCTTGCAATGGCGGCTGCGGTCATGGCCTTCAAAAACAAAGAGGTATCCCGTATAGTGCTTACACGGCCGGCTGTGGAGGCGGGGGAGAAGCTGGGGTTTCTTCCGGGCGATCTTCAGCATAAGGTGGATCCCTACCTGCGCCCGCTTTATGATGCAATATACGAAATGATGGGATCGGAGGCCTATGCGCGCCTTGCCGAACGCGGGGTAATAGAGGTGGCGCCCCTTGCATACATGCGCGGACGCACGCTGTCGGATGCGTATATTATTCTTGACGAGGCGCAGAACACCACGAACGAGCAGATGAAAATGTTTTTAACCCGTCTGGGCGAGGGCTCAAAGGCGGTGGTTACGGGCGATCTAACGCAGATAGACCTGCCGCCGGGAAAGGTGAGCGGGCTTAAGCGCGCCGTAAACATACTGGAGGGCGTAAAGGATATTGCCGTTTGTCATTTTTCTCATAAGGATGTGGTGCGCCATGAATTGGTGCAAAGCATCATCAAGGCCTACGAGAGCTTTGAAAAGCATGAAAAGCAGTAAATTCTGGCGGCCGCATCGGCGGCGCGGCAGACGGAAAAGGAACAAAAATACGGCAAAACGGGGGCGTTGATATGAAAAAAGAAGCAAAAAACGAACGCTTAAAAAGACGCGCACAACGCATGCAGGAGGCGCAGACTCCGGGACAGCGCGCAAGAAGGGAACGCAACAACCGTCTGCTGTGCATTATAAGCGGAGTGCTGTGCTACGCGGCGGTGCTTATGATAATGCTGGACGCTGTTGCGCCTCAGAAATACCGTGTGAAGCCGGGTGAAGTGTCCAGAAGCACAATAACGGCCACCAAGGATGTTATGGATCAGGTAAGCTACGAGGCGGCGTGCAAGGCAGCGCGGGACTCGGTCAGCGCCATATACCGTATTGACGATGAAAAGCGCGTAAGCGTAATAAACGCCGTTACGGACGATTTTGCCAAGGTGGAGGATGCGCGCGCTCAGGCCATTGCGCAGCGCAACGACTGGCTTAAGGAAAATCCGGGCAGCACGGCGGAGCAGCATCAGTTTTCCAGCGCATTTATAAATATGCTGATAGGCAACCTGAATATATCCTGCAGCGCGGAGGAAATGCTGGTGATAATAAATACAAACCAGCAGGATATTGAAAGCGTAGCGGCCTTTATCAAAAGAAGGATAAACAACATAATGGCATCGGGATTAAGCGAGGAAGAACTGATAGGCGAGAGAAACGCCATAGCTGCGGCGCTTAATAATGAGTATTCCACGGTAAGCGCGAAAATAAAAACAGTGGCAGAGCGCATACTGGAAAAAGAACTTGTGGCGAATTATTCTCTGGATGAAACCGCTACCGACGAAGCCAAGCTGGCGGCGGCAGCGGAGGTGAGCCAAGGGAGTTATCTTTATAAACAAGGGCAGACAATAGTGCGCAGCGGAGACATTGTAACTCAGGCTCATATTGCAATGCTGGAAGAGCTGGGCATGCTGGAAAATGACAATGTGGATATAAAGCTGTATCTCGGAGTTGCGCTGCTTACCCTTACCGTGCTGCTGATATTGGGCTTTTATATTGCCGTATACGAGCCTAAAATGATACAGACGCCCAAAAAGGTGCTGATGCTGGCTATACTCACAGTGCTTTCCGTGCTTTATTCCGCGCTTATATACCCGTATCAGCCGGGGCTTGCGCAAATTGCAATATGCACCGTGCTTGTGGCGGTGCTGCTTAAGCCGCGGGTGGCGCTTGTAAGCAATATGGCGCTCTCCGTGCTGCTGGGGGTAATGGCGACCTCAGGCGAGGCGGCGCAGAGTCAGGGTGTAAGCACGCTTATTGTTTCCTTAATAGCGGGCACGGCGGCGGTTTATCTTTGCAAAAAGCCAATGCACCGCATGCGCATAATGCTCTCCGGGCTTGTTATAGGGGTAACGGGCGGGCTTACCAGCGTGTTTATAGGTCTGGTGTTCTCAAGCGAGATAAAAACCGTGCTTTTAAGTGCGCTTTGGCCGGTCTTAGCGGGGGTTATAAGCGCGGTGCTGTGCGTGGGTACGCTTCCTGTATGGGAGGCGGTGTTTGATGTGCTTACCCCCACCAAGCTGCTGGAGATAACAAACCCCAACCAGCCTCTTTTACGCAGGCTGGCAATTGAAGCCCCCGGCACGCACCATCACAGCATCGTGGTGGCAAACCTTGCCGAAAGCGGCGCGCAGGCTATCGGTGCGGATATAATGCTTACGCGTGCGGGAGCGTATTATCACGATGTGGGCAAGCTGGCGGCGCCGGAGGCGTACACGGAAAATCAGGATGAAAAGCTTAAAAGCTTTCATTCGATGCTGCTGCCGGCGGAAAGCGCCGCAATTATAAGAATGCATCCCACGGAGGGGTACGAGCTTGCACAGAAGTACAAGCTGCCCAAGGAAATATGCAATATAATACTTGAGCATCACGGCACCGCGCTTGTGGGGTATTTCTACGCCAAGGCGCTGGAGATGTTTGACGATGTAAACCGTGCGGACTTTATGTATCCCGGCCCCAAGCCCCGCAGCAAGGAGGCGGCCATCATAATGCTTGCCGACAGCGCGGAGGCTGCGGTGCGTTCACTGCCGGATAAATCGCCGGAATGCGTGCGGGAAAAGATAAACCAGATACTTAACGACCGCATCAGCGACGGGCAGTTTGACGAATGTGATATTTCTATGCTGGAGCTTCGCAAGCTGGCTGCGGAATTCACTCAGGCGCTCAGCGGCGTGCATCACAGCAGGATCGAATATCCCGATCTGAAAAAGGCGCTGGAGGATAACCGCGAGCTTAAGGAAAAGGAACATGCCGAGGCACAAAGCGCCGGACAGGAAACGCAGGGCGGTGAGGAGCAGACTTTGCCGGATAATGCGGATACCGCTCAGCCCGTGCAGCTGCGGGAAGGGGACGAAATAAAAGAATGAGGACCGAGCTTATAAACGAAACCGGCTTTGAAAACGAAGAGCTTATAGCCCAAATGATAAGGGCGGCGGAATACGCCGCGCAGACCGTGACCGGAACGGACCGTCTTGAGGTAGGCCTTACGCTGACCGATCCCGACAGCATAAGGGAGCTTAACAGGGAATACCGCGGTGTGGACGCGGTGACCGATGTGCTGTCCTTTCCCCTTATGGAATTTGAAAAGGGCGCGGAAGGAAGGGTGGATCCTGAGGATGAGGATGCGGTGGACCCCGATACCGGGCTTATAATGCTTGGTGATATAGTTATAAATATGGAGCGCGTTTTCAGCCAGGCGGAGGAGTACGGACACAGCCCGGAGAGGGAGGGCTGCTATCTGTGCGTGCATTCCGTGCTGCACCTGCTGGGCTGGGACCATATGGAGCCGGAGGACAAAAAGGCGATGCGGCAGCAGGAGGAAAAGCTGATGGCGGGCTTGGGGCTTGCGCGCTGAAGAAAGATGCACGGGGTAAATGTAATTCCGAATTAAAAAAACGATAAAAAAACACGGTAAAAATCGCATATTTTTCACTGTTTTTATGCGAATTTTATCATGTTTTTTTGCATTTTTTTGCGTTTGCCTTCGGCGAAGCCGGCCTGCGGCCGCAGCAAACATACTGGGAAAAGGGCGTGTTTGCGCGTCAGGCAAGCCCCAAATCCTTTAATACCGGCAGGAGATCGGGATAAATAAGCGCGGGGCGGTATGCCGGGGCGCATTTTTCCGCGCTCTCGCGTGAAGTTTCTCCGGTGAGCACCAGTATGCTTAACGCACCCGAATTATTGCCGAAGGCTATGTCTGTATACAGCCTGTCTCCGAACATGCAGGCATCCTTGGCCGGGATGCCGGTGCGTGCCGATATCAGGGACATTCCGGCGGGATCGGGCTTGCCGAAAAAGCGCGGCTCAACGCCGGTGGCCGCCGTAAGCATGGCGGCAATGGCTCCGCTGTCCGGCACAAAGCCCCTGTCGGTGGGGCAACAGGTATCCTTGTGGGTACAGAGATATTCCGCGCCCCGGCGAATAAGCAGGCAGGCCTTTTCCGTTTTTTTATAGGTGAGGCTTGTGTCAAAGGCACTTATTACTATATCGGCATCGTCGGAAAGGATTATGCCCCGCTTTTCAAAATCCTCTGCAAGAGAGGGCGTGCCCACCAAAAAGACCTTTTTGCCGGGGCGGTTTTTAAGAACGAAATCCGCAGTGACATCGGCGGAGGAAATTATCTCCTTAGCAGAGGGCTCAAAGCCCAGGCGCTCCAGACGCTCAAGATATGCCTGGGCGCTTTTGGTGGAATTGTTGGTGTAAAAGCATACGCTTTTCCCTGCGGCGCGCAGCCCCTTTATAAGCTCCCGTGCTCCGGGAAGCACCTGATCTCCGAGGTAAAGCGTACCGTCAAGATCGAAAATAAACAGCTTTTTTTCCCTGAGCAGGCTCATGGTTTTCCTCCGATATCCGTTTTGCATTTCAGAAGGGATTATATCACCTATCGGAATTATTAACAAACAAAACTGCGCTGCATACGGATGAAAAAGGGATGAAAACCCCGAAAACGGTATTATTTGCGGCTTGATTTGCATTTTCGCCGGCGGTTATGCTGCCGAGTGCAGGCGTTAAAGCCTGAAATGCTTCTTTTAGAAATGCTTATATTACAAAAAAGGACGGAAAAATCCGTCCTTTTTTCGTGTTTATACCTACTTTTTATTAAGCGGTTTTATCCTCAAACTGGCTGTTGTAGAGGTCGGCGTAGAAGCCGCCGCGCCGCATCAGTTCCTCATGCGTTCCGCTCTCTATCACATCGCCGTCGCGCATAACAAGAATAAGGTCGGCATTTTTAATGGTGGAAAGGCGGTGCGCGATTACAAAGCTGGTGCGTCCCTTGGTGAGCGTATCCATTGCCTGCTGGATCAAAAGCTCGGTGCGGGTATCGACAGAGGAAGTCGCCTCGTCAAGGATGAGCATGGGGGCGTTTTGCAGCATGGCGCGGGCAATGGTGAGAAGCTGCTTCTGCCCGGCGGAAATGCCGGCGCTTTCGGAAAGAACGGTGTCAAAGCCCTGCGGCAGCGTGTGAACAAATTTATCAAGACCGCAGGCGCGGCAGACTTCTTCCAGCTGCCTATCGGTAATGCCCTCCATGTTGTAGACGAGATTTTCCCGAACGGTTCCCTCAAAGAGCCAGGTATCCTGCAAAACCATGCCGAACAGCTTATGCACATTTTCCCGGCTCATTTCGGAGATCGGAACGCCGTCAATCTTAATGACGCCGCTGTTTATTTCAAAGAAGCGCATCAGCAGGTTGACCATCGTTGTTTTTCCGGCGCCGGTCGGGCCGACGACAGCAACCTTTTGACCGGGATGCACCTCGGCGGAGAAATCCTTAATGATAATCTTATCCGGAGTATCCGGGTAGCTGAAGCGGACATGCTCAAAGCAGACCGTGCCGCGAACATCGGTAAGGGCGGTCGTTTTCTCGCTTTCATCGGGCATTTCTTCACTTTCAAGAAAGTCAAAAATGCGGTGCGCGGAGGCGGATGCGGTTTGCATATTGGTCATGCCTTGGGCTATCTGCGTCAGCGGTGAGGTAAACAGACGGACATAGAGGATGAAGGATACTATCACGCCGAACTCAATGGTACCGCTCATGGCAAGGATGGAACCGAAAACGCAGACGGCGACATAGGCGATGTTGCCGATAATGTTCATAAGCGGCTGCATGATGCCGGAGAGAAACTGCGACTTCCAGTTTGCATCGTAGACTGCGGCGTTGAGTGCGTCAAACTTTGTGCTGACCTTGCGCTCAGCGCGGCTTATCCGCACGACATCGTGACCGGAATACATTTCTTCCACATAGCCGTTCAGCTCGCCGAGGCTCTTTTGCCGTGCGGAGAAAAAGCGCTGCGATTTGGACATGATAAGCACTGTCAGAAACATACCGATAACAGTTACACCGACGGAAATTAGGGCAAGACACCACTGGGTGACGAACATCATGATAAGACAGCCGACAAACTGCGTTGCGGCGCTGATGATTGTGGGCATACTGTTGGTGAGCCCCTGCTGCAGGGTGGACACATCGTTTGTGATGCGGCTCAGAATATCACCCTGAGAGGCGGTGTTGAAGTATTTCTGCGGCACCTTATTTATTTTTTCGGACAGCTCCCCGCGCATACGGTAGGACATTTTCAGGGTGATGACAGACATGGTGTAGTGCTGAATAAAGCTGAAAAGCGCGCTTAGTATATAGATGACGACAAGAGAAATGCCGATTTTGGCTATGGCCGCAAGGTCAATGCTGCCGGTAAGCCCATCCGACATCAGCGTGGCAATCCTGCCGATCTTATCGGGGCCGATAATAGTCATAACGGCGCTGAGGGCGGCAAGGACGAGGGCAAGAATAATAATTCCCATGCCGGAGCACAAATAGCCGGATAATCTCTGAACAGCGGAACGAATGCCCTTTTTATTGTCTTTTTTCTTCATTTTTCATCCCTCCTTATGCAAGCTCTGAGGCGCTTAGCTGCGATGCGGCAATTTCGCGATAAACCTCACAGCTGTGCATCAGTTCCTCGTGCGTTCCCATTCCCGCTATTTCGCCGCGGTCAAGAACGATAATTTTGTCCGCGTGGCGGATGGTGCTGATACGCTGGGCGACGATTATCTTTGTAGTGCCGTTAAGCTGCTCGTTCAGGCCATCGCGCAGCCTTGCATCGGTTCGATAGTCAAGCGCCGAGAACGAATCGTCAAAAATCAGAATCTCCGGCTTTCGCGCCAAAGCACGGGCGATGGAAAGGCGCTGCTTCTGACCGCCGGACACATTGCGTCCCAGCTGTGCAATTTCGTATTCCGTTCCCTCCGGCAATTTGTCGACGAATTCCTTTGCCTGCGAAAGCTCAATTGAGCTGTTCAGCCTTGCTGCGTCCGCATCATCGGCGCTTTCACCGAAAAGTACATTATCCCGTATGGTGCCGGAGAACAGAACCGCTTTTTGTGTGACATAGCCCAGCTTATCATACAGTGCGTCAAAGGTATAGTTCTTTACATTTACGCCGTCCACCAGCACTTCGCCGCTTGTTGCGTCATAAAAGCGCGGGATAAGGCTGACAAGCGTTGTCTTGCCGCTGCCGGTCGCGCCGATGACAGCCAGGGTTTCGCCTTTGTTTACCTTGAAATCAATATTTGTCAGCTCATCCTCCGAGGCGTGAGGATAACGGAAGGAAACTTTCCGGAATTCCACCGTGCCGGTTTCCTTGCCGTTTTGAACGCTGCCTTCCCGAACGGACACATCCCGATCCAGCACTTCGTTTATACGCTCCGCAGATACCTGTGCCTGCGGCAGCAGCATAAAGATCATCGCCAGCATCATAAACGACATCACAACATAGGTGGCATAGGTGCTGAATACCAGCACCTCGCTGAACATCGTAAGCCGCGCGCTCATATCGGTGAGCGCAATATTGCTTAAAAGAGCCGCGCCGACCCAATAGATAGCCAAGGCAAGACCGTTCATGCCGAGGGTCAGTGCCGGCTGCATAAGCGCGAACAGCTTTTGGTTCTTCATTTGCAGCTCCATCATGCCGCGGCTCGGACCGTCGAACTTTTTATTTTGAAAATCCTCGGCGTTGAAGGCGTGTACCACATTGATGCCGGTCAGGTTTTCGCGGGCAACGCGGTTTATTTTATCCGTCATTTTCTGCACAAGGCGGAAGCGCGGAATGCAGGAGCTCATGATAAGCAATACCGTAACAAAGAGCACCACAACAAAGACGGCGGTTACGGCGGAGAGCTCCCAGCTTTTGCCGAGAATTTTAATGACAGCCCAAACCGCCATAATCGGGGCCTTGATCATCATTTGCAGACCCATTGCAACGATCATTTGAATCTGTGTAATGTCATTGGTAGTACGGGTGATAAGACTGGGAACGGAAAAATCCTGCATTTCCGCACTGCCGATATCCATTACATGGCCAAACAGCTTAGCCCGCACGGTAAAGCTGAAGCCGGAAGCTGTTTTTGCGGCAAGAAAACCGCAGGCAATGGCAAGCACTGCGCTTACCATCGTGCAGCCGAGCATTTTAAGCCCTACATTTACAATATCCGCTGTTGTGCCGGAGGTTTTGATGAGCGTTGTAAGCTCGGTCATGTAATCCGGCAGGCGAAGGTCAAAATAAACCTGTATCACAACGAACACCAAACAGATAAGCGCCATCAGCTTTTCTTTCGGGCGCATATTTTTAAGCAGCTTAAACATGGTTATCTCCTATTCTTTTGTTGAAAGTCCGTTTTTGCGAATCTCATCAATATTGCTGCCCAAAACCGTCAGGCAGTGATGAAATATTCCAATTTCCTCATTTGACATCCCGGCAAGCAGCTGCTGCGCAAAGCTCTTTTGCAGCTTGCGTCCTTTTTCAATGATGCCGCCCGCCGCCTCCGTGCAGACAAGCCGCGTTTTTCGCCGATCGCCTGGAACAGCCTGCCGCAGGAGCAGCCCTTCATTTACAAGCCGTTCAACATGAACGGACACGATGCCGGTTTTAAGACCTCTGCAACGGCAGATATCTCCCGCTGTATTGCTGTGTGGATTGTTTGCAAAAAACATAAGAATATCAACCGCCATAGGCGGCAGCCCCGTATCCTTGCAGAGCGGCTGCAGCACGGCATGATACGCTTCAATAAACCGGTTTGCGCTGTTGAACATCTTGGACGCCGTGAAGTTATCCATATGCACCCTCCAATGATAGAAACTCTAATATTAGAACATCTATTATTATAACGAGGCGGGCGGCGGTTGTCAACGGATTTTCGGAAGGGGAATTTGCCGTTTTATGAATTTTAAGAAGAAAAAGTTTTGTTCATATGCCTGACAGGCAGTATAAAAAACCAAAGAACGGAAAAATTGTTTTCCCGAATGCGGCCGGATTATAACAAAAAACCGACGGACGGGCAGCATATGCCGTACCCATTCATCGGTTTGACGATTAACAAAGGCGGGGGTATGGGGCTTATTTCTTTTTGTTAAGGGCTGCCTCCGTTACGGGCTTAAGGGCGGCGGCAAAGTAATAAAAGCCCATATCGTTGCAATGCACCTGGTCGTGCGTGCAGAGATCGGCAAGCTCGCGCGGAATCAGAGAGGCACCGTCTATAAAATATACATTTTCATCCCCGTGCGCCAGCGCTTCAAGGTAGGTATTGCGGATTATATCGGTGCGCCTTTCTTCCCAAAGCCCCGATGCGCGCAGCCAATCGCTGTTGAAAAGCGGCATGGAAAGCATTATAATCGGGGTGTCCGGGCGTTTTTCGCGGTATTTGCGGAAAAAGGCGGGATAGACCGATTCAAGATAATCGGCGCCGGGGGAGTTATGATCAAAATCCAGAATGAAGAGGTCGGTATCTACCGAGGCAAGGTAGCGCGCCATTTCGGGCTGGCCGAGGCAGTTGCCGCTTAGGCCCACATTTATATAGTCCGTGTCCGTAAGCCGTGAAAGCATCGCACCGTAGCTGTTTCCCGGACGGCTGGAGCAGCCGCCCTGCGTGATGGAGGAGCCGTAAAGCAGAAAGCGGCGGCGCCGAGCCGTGTCCTTATCCAGCCTGCTGCCCGCTTTAAGACCGAGGGCAAACACATCCACGCCGTTAAAGAGAGGAAAATTTATTTCTATAAGGCGATAGCGGTCGGAGTAGCATTCAAGATCGCAGCAAACGGTGTCGCTTATGCCGTCGGGGCGGAAAACGCCGACAAGGGCAAGGGCGCCGTTTTCCTGCTGATACAGGTCAAAGCCGCTTGCGTTGACAGGGGTCATATCCGCAAGCAGCGCTTCACCTGCACTTTGCGTAAGGCGCGCGCTTATTGCAATATAGGGGGAATCGGTATAAAAGCGCACCCGTACTCCGGCGGTGCAGCCGCTGAGCCAAGCGCATCGCTCCCCCAGTGAGGCGGCAAGCTTGCGGTCGAAGCGGTGCATGGGACGCTCGGGGTCAAGACAGCCGCAAAGGGTAAGCTCCTGCACAGTGTGCCAGATGTAATCGTCATGGCGCAGGCCTTTGTTTGCAAGGTTTTTATCTATCTGATCTATTCTCATGTTTCTTCTCCGTGTTATCCGGGCGCAAAAGAGCGGCGGAGTATAAGAGCTTAACGGCTCTGCGGGCATTTTATCACTGCGGGCGGGGAACGGGAAGACACAAAACTAACTGTTTTTCGGGATATAAGAACTTTTTTGTTCACTATATTAACCCTGGTAGGCTGTGTATATATGACAAGAGCCTGAAATGCTCCCGTGAGGGAGGGCGAGAGGGAAAATCGACGCAATACTTTAATATAGGGCAAAAACAGTCATGGCATAAAATACCATTTTATGGTATAATCGTGGGCGATGAACGGAACGCTGCCGTGATCTGCTGATAGGGCGGAAAATACGGTATCGGAGTACGGAATATCGGAAGCGACGGGGTGAGCTATATGAAGGTAGCGGTGGTGGGGTCAAGAAACAGGACAATATCGCCGATGGAATTGGCGAACTATCTGCCCGACAATACGGACTGCATTGTATCGGGCGGCGCGCGGGGAATTGACAGGTGCGCTGCGCTGTATGCGCATACAAGGGGAGTGCGGCTTATAGAGATACTGCCGGATTATCCCCGCTACGGACATTCGGCGCCTATACGGCGCAATTCCGAGATCGTGGAGCTTGCCGATTATGTGCTGATCTTTTGGGACGGGACAAGCCCGGGATCGCGCAATGTTATACAGTGCTGCCGCGATACCGGGACGCCGTACAGGATAGAATTACTGTAAATATAAGGTGCGGGGGGCTGCTGAAGGAATATGCAGCGGCTTTTGCGCGTAACTTACAGCCATTTTACCTCACCGCTTCTGTACACTGCCAATATGCGGATATTTTTATTGTATGCGGATAAAAAATCACTGCTGCCTGCGACCATAACGGCGGTGCTGAGGCAATCGGCAAGGCAGGGATCATCGCATATTACCGTTGCAGAGGCAAGGAGGTTGTTTTCCGGCATTCCGGTGGCGGGATTGAGTATGTGATGGTAGGTTACGCCATCCTTTTCAAAACGGCGCTGATATATGCCGGAGGTGACGGCGCAGGCGTCCTCAAGGCTGAGATATTCGCTCAGCACTCCGCCTTTAGGGTCTGCAACGGCAACGGAGAAGGGGCGGCCGCCCTTGCTGCCGATGCAGTAAATGTTGCCGCCGAAATCAAGTATTGCGCTTTTTACGCCCCTTTGACGAAGAAGGTCCGCTGCGCGGGCGCATATATAGCCCTTGGCGCAGCCGCCCAAGTCCAGCCGGGTGCCGCCCAGGTCAGCATAGCCGCTTGTAAGGGTTATGCGGCGGTAGTCCACGCTTTCGGACGCTGCTTCAAGCGCCGCTTTATCGGGTACCGTGCCGGCGGAAAAATCCCAAAGCTCGGTATAGGGGCGCACGGTTATATCAAAGGCGCCCCGTGAAAGGCGGCATACCTCAAGAGCGGTGCTTAACAGCTGCTCAAGCTCCGGGCTTATGCTGCCGAACCCGGCGGCATTGAGCCGGGATAGCTCGCCGTCTGCGCGGCAGGAGAAATCCCGCTCCAGCTGCCGTACCATGGAAAACATTTCATCCAGCACGGCCGTATCGGAAAAATCAAACAGCTTTACGCTTACAACGGTATCCATAAGGTATTCGGTGCGTGAAAGCTGCTTTGGGGCGCAGCCGGAGGAGAGGGGCAGCATAAATATCAAAGCACATGCAAGCACAAGTGAAATAATGGGCGAAAAACGATGCGTTTTCATTGGGAAACACCCCGTAAATTAATAATCCAAGGCCTATTTTACAGGCTTTTTTTGTTTTTTGCAAGGAGTTACGGACAGTAAAGGTGCGGATAAATGCGGGGTTTGGTGCGTAAAAGGACAGAAACAGACAAAATTCTTACAAACGGCAGCAAGATGCGGCTTGAAAATCTTTGTTTTCGGTGCTATAATTAAAAAAAGAACGGAAAGGGCGTTCGGTGCTGCATGACGGCGGAGGAAAAGAATGAAAAAGGCTGATATTTTAATAATTGCCGTCGTGGCTTTGTGTGCACTGGGGCTGATTTTATTCTATTGCGTGGGAAGCGGTGTGCAGAAAAAAAGCGTTGTAGTTACACATGCGGGGGAAACGGTACGCGTTTTGCCCCTGAATGAGGATATAACCTTGGTGCTTTCCTTTCCTGAGGGCAGCAATACGCTGGAGATAAGCTCGGGCGCCGTAAGAATAACGGAGGCGGACTGCGGAGGGGACTGCGTGCGCTGCGGAAAAATTGAAAATGCAGGCAGCAGCATAGTGTGTCTTCCGCACAGGCTGAGCATAACAATAACCGGGGACGGGCCGGACGGGGTAAGCCGATGAGAAAGGAATATGCCGCACGCCTGCGTGCGTTATGCGAGTGCGCGGTGTTTCTGTCGTGCGCAATGGTGCTTTCGTATATTGAATCGCTGTTTCCGCTTCCGATTCCGCTGCCGGGGATAAAGCTGGGGCTTGCCAATGCTGCGGTGCTTACGCTGCTGCTGTGCCGGCCTGCGGGTTATGCTTTGGCCGTATCGCTGGCGCGCGTGGTTTTAAGCGGTCTGCTTTTCGGCAATCTGAGCGGGTTTGCGATGTCTTTTGCCGGGGCGGTGTGCTCCTTTACGGTATCCTATATATTAAAGCGGACGGGGGTATTCGGCGCGCCGGGTATATCCGTCGGCGGCGCGGCGGCGCATAATACGGCTCAGGTGGCGGTGTGCGCCGTTATTACAGGCTCCGCAGCGGTGTTTTACTATCTGCCGGCATTGCTGCTTGCGGCAATTCCCACGGGGCTTATTACCGGATTTACGGCATGGGGAATACAGAAACGGGTACGGGCGGGCGGCAGAGCAGCAAAGGAAGATGCGGAAAAAACGGGAGTACATTAAAAGAGAAAAACACGGTAATATATTGCAGGGGGAATATATTTATGAAACGGATACTGTCATTTTTTATTATGAGTCTTGGGTGCATGCTGATTATGTGCACCTTTGCGCCGTCGGAGGCGCTTGCGCATCCGAAGAACAATAATTTATCAAATATATATGACAAAAAAATAAGCACATATTGGAAATTTCGAAACGGCGACAGCTTTCAAACGGAAATTCCGCAGGGCAAGCGGTATATGCTGCTGCGCTTTCGCCTTTCCGGCTTCAGCGCAAGGGTTACCACTTTTGACTCAAACGGAGAGAAGCTTACCGAAAGAAACCACAGCGGGGACAAGCCGGAATACTGCCTGACCATGCCGGAGCGCGCAAAGAAGGTGCATATTGAGTTTTTATGCCAGAACGCTCTTTGCCGTGCCGATTTTTATGCGGAGCCGACGCACGAGTGGAAGGACGCGCCGCAAAGCACCGATATATTGCTTATAAGTACGCATCAGGATGATGAAGAGATATTTATGGGCGGGCTTATGCCCCTGTTTATTGACAGCGGCAAAACGGTAACGGTCGCCTACACTGCCGGGAAAAACCGGGTGCGCATGGACGAAGCACTGGAGGGGCTGTGGCGAGTGGGCGTGCGGCATTATCCTGATTTTCTCGGCTTTAGGGATCTGTACGAGAAGCCGTCCGTGCTGGAACAGAAATGGGGCGGAAAGGAATATATACTGGGCCGGTTCGTGGAGCTTATAAGGAGGCGCAGGCCGCAGATAGTGGTGACGCATGACTTTAACGGGGAATACGGACACGGCGCGCACAGGTTTACGGCAAGTCTGGTGGACGAAGCCGTGCTTGCGGCGGCAGACCCCGGCAGGTATCCGGAAAGCGCCCAAAAATACGGCGCATGGAGTATAAAGAAGCTGTATATACATCTGTACGGAAAGAACCAGATCAGGCTGAATTATGCAAAGCCGCTTGCGGCCTTTGAAAACAAAAATGCCGCGGAAGTGGCCATGCACGGCTATCTTGCGCATGTTTCTCAAAGAAAGAACCAGGATAAGCGTTTTCGGCTTGCAATAAGCGGGGAAAAGTGGGATAACAGCCTGTTCGGGCTTAGATACAGCACCGTGGGCTATGACAATAAGGGCTTTTTTGCGGGTATAGACGCCAATTATGACCGCTCGCTTACCGCTGAGAGCATAACCTGGAGCGTGGAGCTGCCGCCAAGGCCGGGCAGCAATACACCGGGGACATCGGAGACACCGACCGCTACAATCACTGCGACTCCGACCGCAACGCCTACCGCAGCCCCGTCTGCGGCGGCGCCGACAGAAACGGCGTACCCGACGCCCGAGGCATCCGGAACTGGTAAGCAGGATAATGACGGGACGGAAAGCGACGGGCGCGTGGTGCTGTATGCCGCCGCGGCAGTGCTGATTGCGGCTGCGGGAGCAATTGCGCTGCTTGTACGGAAGCCGCATAAAAAATCCCGCAGAGGATCTCATAAAAAATGATATATATTTTATGAATCAGCTTATACATTACCTCCGTTATGAGCCTTTGGGGCTCGGCCGCGCAGATCCCCGCTGCGCGGCTTTTTTGAATAAGAAAGGGATTTTTGCCCCAAAGGCAAGCAGCTGCGGAAAAATCATATTCCGCGGAAAAATGACTATTGCCCTTTAACGGTTTTTAGGGTATAATAAAATGAGAAGCGATAAAGCAAACTGCGGCATGGAGCGGCGGTTATAAATTATAAAAACGCGCGCAGAGGATTTGGCGCTGCGGCGGGAAAGCAGGAACAAAATGAAGCTGATAATAGCCATTGTACAGGATGAGGATTCCGGGCGGCTTATAAGCGCCCTTATGAAGGAAGGATACGGCGTGACTAAGCTTGCCACCACGGGCGGCTTTCTGCGTTCGGGAAATACGACGCTGCTGACCGGCGTGCAGGATGAAAAGCTGGACAGTGCGCTGGCCGTTATTGAGCGGGTGTGCAAAAGCCGCAGGCAGACGGTAAGCTCCGGGCTTACCGCGCTGGAGCCTGGCTCCATGGCAAGCGGCTCTCTGCCCGGCAGCATTGAAATTATGGTGGGCGGCGCAACGGTGTTCGTTATGGAAGTTTGCCGCTTTTCAAAGTTCTGATTCATGGAAGATATTTCGTTGCTGCTTTCGGGCAGTGAATTTGCGCGTCTTAAAGCCTCTGCCGCAAGGGGGAGGGGAGTGCACGCTTATCTTATAACGGGGCAGCCCGGTACCGGCAAGCGTACCTTTGCGCATCTGATTGCAGCTGCTCTTTTGTGCGCAAGCGAGGCTCCGCCCTGCCTTGAATGCGGCATATGCCGCAGGGTAACGGAGGATAAGCATCCGGATGTGCATATATTCTCCTCCTCCAAAAAAAATATTGCGGCCGATGATATACGCACTCTTTGCGAGCATGCGCAGGAAACCTCGTACGAGGGAGGACGCCGGGTATTTATAATAAACGATGCCCATAAGATGACGCAGGCGGCGCAGAACTGTCTGCTTAAAACGCTGGAGGAGCCTGAGGGAAGCGCAGTTTTTATACTTATAAGCGCATATCCCGAGCAGCTGCTTTCCACGGTAAGGTCGCGCTGCCGCATAATACGCATGGGGGAACGAAGCCGGGAGGCTGTTGCGGCACAGCTTGTGCGGCGCGGGACGGACGCGCAGACGGCGGATAGGGCCGCCGCAGCCAGCGGCGGGTGCATCGGGGCGGCGCTTGCTGCCGCTCGCGGTGAGGCGCCCGGTGCGGAAAAAGCGCACAGCCTGCTTACGGCTGCGGATTCCGGCAGCTTTTACAAGGTGTGGTTTGTGCTTAACCAAGCAAAGGATAATGCCGAGGAGATGCTGCGCGCCTCGGAAAGCCTGCTGGCGCTCAAGCTGGAGGAAAATCCTTCGGATGTGAGGACGCTTATGCGTATACGCGCAATAAATCAGGCGCTTACAAGGCTTAAAGGAAATATCAATTACGGGCTTATATGCGATAAGCTGGCCCGCGACTTTATAATAGGAGAAACCGTATGGCAAAGATAATCGGAGTACGCTTCCGCGGCAACGGCAAGGTGTACTATTTTGATCCGGGCCGCTATGTAATAAAGGAGGGCTCCGGTGTTATTGTGGAAACCTCGCAGGGGGTGGAGTTTGCGGAGGTGGTTATAGGCACGCGGGATGTTACCGATGCAGAGATTGTGGCTCCGCTGAAGGAGATATTGCGTATAGCTACCCCCAAGGATATAGAACAGGCGGAGCAGAACCGCCGCCGCGAAAAGGAGGCTGCGGCTTTAGCCGAAGAAAAAATACGGAAGCACGGACTGGATATGAAGCTTGTGCGCGTGGAGTACGGCTTTGACGGCTCAAAGATTGTTTTCTATTTTACATCGGAGGGCAGGGTGGATTTCCGCGAGCTGGTAAAGGACCTTGCCGCCGCCTTCAAGACCCGTATAGAGCTGCGCCAGATAGGGGCGAGGGACGAGGCCAAAATGTTGGGCGGGCTGGGGCCGTGCGGTCTGCCCTGCTGCTGCAATCAGTTTCTTTCGGAATTTCAGCCCGTTTCCATTAAAATGGCAAAGGAACAGGGACTGTCCCTGAATCCAAGCAAAATAAGCGGCTTGTGCGGACGGCTTATGTGCTGCCTTAAATATGAGCAGAATCATTATGAGCTTACACGGAAGCTGCTGCCGAAAATAGGCACCGAGGTGCGCTGCCGTGACGGCGTGGGAAGAGTATGCGAGCTAAATATGCTGCGCGAGCGGGTAAAGGTGAAGCTGACGCTGCCGGGGGACGCCGTGGATATAAGGGAATACTACTATAAAGAGCTTACTCCCGTAGCGCCGGGAAGCGCTGCGGATGCGGAGGCAGAAGCGGCAGGAACAGAACAAACCGAGGATCTGTGCGAAGCTGCGGAGGACAGTGCGGCGGATACCGTGAAGCAGGAAAAGAACCGGCCGCAGCGGGACAGAAACAAAAAAGGCAGGGTGAATACTGCGGCGGAGGCCGGGAAAAGCGCGCAGGAGAGCAGGGAAGAGGAGCGTTTGGCGGCAGAAGGCGCGGCGCATAGAAGCAATGCGGAAAGACCGGTAAAGAAGCCGAAAAAGAAGCGTCCGTATCCGAGGGCGGCAGGCGGGCAGAATGAGGCGCGGCCCGATGCACAAAACGGAGCGCAAAACGGCGCACAGGGCAAGCCGTTTAACAGACCGCCAAAAAACAGACAGGGGCGTATGCCGCAGGGAAAGCAGCAAAGACAGGGCGGCGCGCAGAATGTACAGCAGCCGGGGGAGGTGCGCGGCGGGGCTGAACCCCGCGGCGACAGACGGCAGCAGGCAAATGCGTATTCGCGTTCCGGCGCCCAAAGCAAGGAAACGGCTAAGGAATAATGATACAAAGTTTGCTTTTCCGCTTGCAAAAGCAAGATAATATGTTATAATAGCATAATAAATGTGATACGGTATGAACCGTAGAAGCATAAATAATTCTGCTTAGAAAAGGAGGCTTATCCCATGGCATATGAAATTGATGACAAATGCATCAAATGCGGTTCCTGCGAGGGCGAGTGCCCGGTGTCCGCGATCTCCGAGGGCGAGGACAAATATGTTATCGATGCCGATACCTGCATTGAGTGCGGTGCCTGCGCCGATGTATGCCCCGTTGATGCTCCCCAGAAGGCTTAATTAATAGGGGTTGTTTTTGTACTGAAATATTATACGGCGTTTGTATAATATGATGCTTTTGCGGTACATTTCCTCCACAATTGGTGTTGTGGGGGATTTTTTTATTTTTGTTTTTACAATTTTTTTGGTGTTTTACGGCATTTTATTGCGGAACAACGCTGCGGCAGACGCGACAAAATGTTAGAATTGACATATAAAAAACTACGATTGTGTATATGCAAGGCATTTTCGGGGTGCTATAATAGTTCAGGAAGCACATCAAATCGGCTTTTGTGTTTGATTTTATTGCATTTTATTTATATATTTCTTTATAAAAATTATAAAAAGAGGGGAAAAATGAAAAAACTTCTTACTGTAATAATAATGCTGACGGCGGCGGTGCTGCTGTTTTGCGCATGCACACCGGAACAGACGGCAAGTGTGCAGCCCACGCAGACACAATCGGGGCAGACGGAGCAGGCAACGCCCAGCGGACGGGAGTTTTTATATGATGAAAACGGGAACGTCATACAGCAGCCGCAGGTGAGGGATTATACCGCCATGTGGTGGAGGGACGGCTTCAACCGGGGCGGCAAATGGCAGATGAACATGCAGACGGGGTATTACGGCATGAGCGTAAGCACGCTTACGGGCACACTTAATACCTTCGGCGCGATAGAGCAGGAGATATCGGAATCGGAGGCAGGCAAGGCCAACAACGAGCTTATAGATTCTCTTGCGCACATACGCACGCGCTTTGCGGTGATAGACGAAAACGGAGAGCGCTGCGGCTATTCCGGCATGGAAGCGGTAGGGGGAGAAATTAAAAGAAAATACCCCCTGAGCATAGAGGCGCAGGAAAACGGTGCGGAGGTTGTGATATCGGGCGGCAACGGACATCTGCCCGTGACGGTAACCGGCCTTGACCGGCCCTTCGGCTTTACGGCGCAGGTTTTCACAAACGGAGAATGGGCGAGCGTTGCTGCTTTGCGCAGAGTATCGGAGGGCGAATGCAGGCAATGCTATTACAATTCCGCAACCGGGAAATATGAGCTTACCTTTGCGCTTGCGTGTGCATATCCCGACACCGTCCTACGCTTCCGGCTGGTTGATTCGGCAGGGGAATAGTGCGGACGACAGCATATGGGCGGCTTATGTAATTTATAATTTAATATCGATTGCATATAGCCAAAGATTCGTTTACAATTTTCCTGTTTCGTAGTAAAATAAAGTCGAAATTTGATATTAAGCTGCGGGAGGATTCATATGCCGGATAATTCTGAGCTGCTTCGCAACATACCGGTTGGAAGCCTTGGCCTTATTGCCATGCACGGCTGCGAAGAGCTGGGCAAAAAGATCGATTACTATCTTAGCACCTGGCGTGCGGAGCGTGAAAGCGAGCACACCGAAAATGTCGCCTTTGGCGGATATGTCAGGGATTCCTATCTTGTAAATGCCGTTTGCCCGAGGTTCGGTACCGGCGAGGCAAAGGGCACGATCCGTCAGTCCGTACGCGGAGACGATCTGTTTATCATATCCGATGTATTTAATCATGGCTGCACCTATAAAATGTACGGCAAGGAAACGCCCATGAGCCCTGATGATCATTATCAGGATCTTAAAAGAATAATTGCCGCAGTTGAGGGCAAAGCACGCAGAATTACCGTTATTATGCCCATGCTTTACGAGGGACGCCAGCACAAGCGTTCCAGCCGTGAATCGCTGGACTGCGCCATTGCGCTTCAGGAGTTAGTGAAGATAGGCGTAGAAAACATTATAACCTTTGATGCGCATGATGCGCGCGTGCAGAACGCCATTCCTTTAAGCGGCTTTGAAAATGTAAGACCCACCTATCAGATGATAAAAACCATGCTGCGCACGGTGCCGGATTTGCAGATAGACCGCGATCATATGATAATCATTTCCCCCGATGAGGGCGGTATGGAACGCTGCATATATTATTCCTCCGTTCTTGAGCTGGATTTGGGCATGTTCTACAAGCGGCGCGATTATTCCGTAATAATCAACGGCCGCAATCCGATAATTGCGCATCAGTATCTCGGAGACAGTGTAGAGGGCAAGGATGTTGTTATTGTGGATGATATGATCTCCTCCGGGGATTCCGTACTTGATATAGCCACAAAGCTTAAGGCCATGAATGCCCGCAGAATATTCATATGCACCTCTTTCGGCCTGTTTGTTGAAGGCCTGGAGAGCTTTGACAAGGCGTATAAGGAAGGACGCATTGACAAGCTGTTTACCACCAACCTTACCTACCGCACTCCGGAGCTGCTGGAGCGGCCGTGGTATCAGGAGGTGGATATGAGCAAATACATTGCTTATATTGTGGACACGCTCAACCATGACTGTTCCGTGAGCGGGCTGCTTAATCCTGCGCAGAAGATACATGATCTTCTTGTGCGCACGGGTCAGCGTTAAAACGGTATTGAAATAAAACAAAGCCGGTCGGAAATTTTCCGATCGGCTTTTTGTATACCTATTTATTACCTTTATTTGAAAAGCGGATTCGGTATTTGCCGTTACGCAGTTATTACTCTGCGCCCCCATGAGAAGATGCTGCTCCAGCAGCGCTTATTGATATCGGATATTACCACCTTGCCCTCGCTTGTGGAGGCGTGAATGAAGCTGCCCTCGCCAAGGTATATTCCCACATGGTCGCATTTGTCGGAGTCATTCGGATTGGTGTTGAAAAATACAAGATCTCCGCATTCGAGCTGACTGATTTTTTTGATTTTTTCTCCTGTATTGCCGTAGCCCTGGTAGTAGGCGGTGCGGGGCAGCTGATAGCCGAAGTGCGCGTAGACTGCTCTTGCAAAGCCGGAGCAATCGTAGGCCTTGGGGCCGGTTGCGCCCAGAACATATTTTATGCCCAGATAGCTCTGGCTGTAATGCGCCAGCTGTTCGGCCGTATTGCTGTTATCCGGCGCGGCGGCGGTTATCTGCACATCGTAGGCCTCCGGGCAGGGAACGGCGTCATCCCCGAAGAGGACAGTAAGGGTTTCTATGCCGGCGACCCCGGTACATTCTATGCTGTTGGCGCTTTGGAACTGGCGTACCGCCATATATGTAAGGCTGCCGAAGCTGCCGCCGGGGGTGCCTTTATAGTAGCCGAGCTCACAGAGCCGCTGCTGGAGCGCCAGCACATCGCTGCCCTGCTGCGTGCGGGCGATGGAGCGAGAGGGAATATAGTCGGCCGCGCCCGATATATTGCCCTTTATTGTATTGAGCGACGATTTTTTCACATAGCCCTCTGCACCGAGAGCCGTCAGACGCACAAGAGTCCACGAGCCGCTGTTTTTAATAATTTCGAGGTGCGTGCCGGATGCAAGCTGTACCAGCTTGAGAGCACGGGTGGAGGGAGCTAAGTAAAGCCATGTTTCCGTTTTAAGGGTGGCCTCGCCGGTAAGCTCCTTTCCGCTGTACAATCCGAGGGCTTCAAGAGTGTCGAGAGTGATTTCATGGGGGCTGCCGGTGCCATCACCCTTATCCGTACCGGCAAGGCTGTCGGTTCCGTTTGCGGCGGCAATGCTGTTTTGGCCGTTTATGCTGCCGAAAAGCATACCGTTAAAAAAATCGCTGTCGTTTTTAAGGCGGTATTCTGCCGTTTGCTGCATTTTTTCCACGGCAGATGCGGTTAAACGGTCAAACAGACCGTTTACCTCGCCGGAGTACAGCTTTTTACTTTTAAGAACCGACTGCACCGCGGCAATCTCATCGCTTTTGTCTCCCTGCCGGAAGCCTTCGGCATGAGCCGGAAGCGCAAGGGCAAGCGTCAGGACGGCTGTTATGACACAGACGGTCGTTTTGATTTTTTTCAATTGCGTACTGTCCTTTCACAGTGGTATGATTTAACCGTAAAGCTTAGCGAAATATCCGCTCCCGAAGGAACGGATACCTCAAAACATTTGCTTTTATCGGTAATCGGACATAAGCTGAAATTCCGTGTACTTCCGCTTATGCCGTTATTATATACTTATAAAGCAGCTTTTTTCAAGACTGCTGTCGGCGGTTCAGCGGTGTTATTCTTTGATTTTCGCGGAAATGCTCCCGATAGCTGCGATTATTACAAAATTATTGCATTGTGTTACAAAATGTGTAACAATTTTGTAACAAAGCGTAAACAGCGCCCTGCGGACTTGATTTGCGGGGGCAAAAGCGTTATAATGCCTGCGGATAAACAAGAAAAGGAATTGAAAATGAAACATATAAGCATAATTATTCTTATAACATCCGTTGTTATCTGCGGTGCGCTTGCAGGTGTAACTGCCGTGACAAAAATACCGTCGCCGCCTGCGGTGCTGCCGTCGCCGACGCCGGAGGCAACGCCGTCGCAGCCGGTGCAGGAGTCAAACAGGATAGGCTTTTACGAAGGCGCTGGCGGGAATTACACGAAAAACGGCGATATGCTGTATTTTATTCAAGAGGACGGCGCGATAGCCGGTGTGCCTGTGGGGGGCGGCGAAACCGTTCGGCTCACGCAGGCAGGCAACCGATCATGGCTGAATGTTATCGGAAACAGGCTGTACTGGATAGAGACAAACGGTATATACACCATGGAGCTGCCGCAAGGGGAGGAAACGAAGATATCCTCTTTGAGTGCCGCAAAGCTGGAGGTGCGGGCGGACGGGGCGTATTATCTGTGCTCCGGCGCAATATGGTATTGTTCGCTGTCGGGAGAGAACGAACAGCTTATTTATAACGGCGCCGCCGATTTTATGCTTTGCAGCGATCTTGTAATAGCGGCGAGGGAAAACCCGGAATACGGCTTTGATCTTATATCCATAGGCAGCGCGGAGCCTTTTATTACCCGTGCCGCCGCATTTACGGTGCTCAATGATGATATATGCGCCATTACGGACTCCGGGGTGGTGTTTGCAAGCGCTGCGGATCTGGAAACGGTAAGCGCGGGGGCGGGCTTTGAGCGCCTGCCGCAAAGCATAGCCATATGCAGCGACGGCTTGCTGTATGTTCCCAGGGGAGAGGAAAGGCTTGTGCTGCGCGCTCGTGACGGTACGGAGCAGACAGTGCTGCGCGGTGTGCAGTCCCCCGCCGTAATAGAGGACACGGTGATTTTCCGAAGAAACGGTGAGCTTTATTGCTGCCGTTGCAGCGGCTGGGGCATACGGCGGTTGTCCGACGGCTTGCCGGAAAAAAGCGCGGAGGGTAAGCTGGAATGCTCCGTTATACTGCTGGAGGGGGGCAAGACAAGCCTTCGGGCAGGGGAAAGCACATATCTGACGGTAGTGGCGGATTCCGTAAGCGCCGGCGCAGAGCAGCTTGAGCAGCTTGCGCTGCTTATAAAGGATGAAACCGTTATAAAGGCGGAAATTGCGGGAGACAGAATATGCATAACCGCGCTTGAGGCGGGAAATACTATATTCCGCGCAGCAACTGCGCAAAAGAATGTGTTTGCCGAGCTGCTGTTCACGGTGGAATAAGAAATATTCCTTCGGCGTTATGCAATGAAATTTACGGTCTTACGGCGGCTTTGCAGCAAAAAAGGACGGTTGCTATGAAGAGGTTTTCCTTCGGTGTTCGGCCCTGCAGACAAAAAGATACCGCAGCAACGGGCAGCGGCTTTAAGGAAATGAACACGGAGGCTCCTGCTGACGGACCAGAAGGCGGAAAAAAGCCGTACAGGGCAAAAGAGAAGGGGGAAAAGCGGGATGTGCAGGCGGAGACACCGCGAATAAGCTCCTTTTTCTGGTGTGCGTTTATTGCGCTTTTTCCCGTAGCGGGGCTTGCATATCTGATAGTGCGTGCGATGTATGAGAAAAACAGCAGCATGCGGAATATGGCCCGTGCGCTTCTGCTGCTGCGGGGCGCGGTGCTGTTTTTCGGTACGGCATCGGTATTGGGCGCAATATATTTGTTGGATGCGATAATTTAGAAAATGAGGCATACTGCGCGTCTGTTCTTGCAGGCAGGCGTGTTTTGCAGCGGCATTTTGCGATTTTGCGGAAGCCCTTGAGCCGTTTCTGTTTTCGCAAGTTTACTTTTGGCTGTTTTCTGTCGGTTGGCTGCCGTTGCCGGCATTAACGGGGCGCCGTCTGTATTTTATTCCGTTTTCAAGACGGTTTTTTTCCGTTTTATATCTGTGGTGATCCCGGATGCAGAAAAACAGGAAAACCGCACATATAATAAGCGCGGCAGCGCCGGCAACGGCAAATACGGGGCTTAACCGTGATGGTACGGATAAAACAATACACATATTGCAGGAGAGCGCAAAAGGGCTGCAATTGCGTGTTATTGCCAGGCCTGACTCTTTGACTGCATTGTATCTTTGCTTTTTCATTTTGTTTTTCCTTTATGTTTTTATGGCTGCAAATAGCGGTAAAGCCAAATAGTGGGCTATTTATAGCCTATAATGTATCATATATAGCCTGCAATGTCAATAGTAATGGGCTAAAATCTTTCCATAATATCAGGAGGCGGTATTATGGATACATATAATGCGGTAAAAACGAGGCTGCTGAGGCTATGTGATGAAAAAAGAATGACGATACACCGTTTGGCGACGGAGTCGGCGGTTCCGCCGTCCACCATAAAGAATGTGCTTTACGGCAAAAGCCGCAATCCGGGAATTGTAACGCTTAAGATGCTTTGCGACGGATTGGGCATAAGCCTTATTGAGTTTTTTGATTCCGAGGAATTCAGAACGCTGGAGCAGGAGCTTAAATAGAAAGTGCGTGCACGGCAGGCTATTCGGGATGCGCAAGAAAACCCGAGACCAGATGCGGCATGACGGATACAATAATAAAAGACGCAGCCTGAACAGCTGCGTCTTTAATGCTTTTATTTGCGGGGAAGATCAGAACTTGTCCACGCTGGCCATATGCTTGATGAGCATAACAACCTTGTTGGAATAACCCCACTCGTTGTCGTACCAGGAAACCAGCTTTACAAAGTTGCCGTTAAGAGCAATGCCGGCCTTGGCATCGAAAATGGAGGTGCGGGGATCGCCGGTGAAGTCGGTGGAAACCACCATATCCTCGGTATAGCCCAGAATGCCCTTCATTTCGTTCTCGCTTGCCTTCTTGACAGCGTTGCAGATCTCCTCGTAGGTAGCGGTCTTCTCAAGGCGTACGGTAAGGTCAACGACGGAAACATCGATGGTGGGTACGCGGAAAGCCATACCGGTAAGCTTGCCGTTAAGGGAAGGAATAACCTTGCCTACGGCCTTGGCAGCGCCGGTGGAGGAGGGGATGATGTTGGTGCCTACTGCGCGGCCGCCTCTCCAGTCCTTCTTGGAGGGAGCATCAACGGTCTTCTGAGTGTTGGTGGCAGAGTGCACGGTGGTCATAAGACCCTCAACGATGCCGAAGTTGTCGTTGATAACCTTGGCAAGAGGAGCCAGGCAGTTGGTGGTGCAGCTGGCGTTGGAGACGATGTTCATATCGGTGGTGTATTTGTCATTGTTTACACCCATAACGAACATAGGAGCATCTGCGCTGGGAGCGGAGATGACAACCTTCTTGGCGCCGCCTGCAAAGTGAGCGGAAGCCTTCTCCATGGTGGTGAACACGCCGGTGGACTCAACAACATAGTCAGCGCCGGCCTCGCCCCACGGAATCTCAGAGGGGTTCATGCAGTTGTAAACAGTTACAGCCTCGCCGTTGACGATGAGCTTGCCGTCCTTGGTTTCAACGGTGCCGTTGAAATGACCGTGAACGGAATCATACTTGAGCATGTAGACCATGTAGTCAAGATCGATGAAAGGATCGTTTACCGCAACAACCTCAACAGAGGGATCGGCAGCGGCAACACGGAATACCAGTCGGCCGATACGGCCAAAGCCATTAATACCGATTTTAATCATTTGGATTACCTCCCAATTAAATTCTTCCTATATTTTAGTATAAATTGCCGATACGGGCAAGCGAATTTTGCATTTATCCGCTTTTTTGCCGTATATGCATATCAAAAAGATAGAAAAACAGCCGTCAGCGGCGGCTGCTGTTTCTGATTGCTATAAGCCGTACCAGCTGCAGCAGGGACATAAGCATCGCTGCTACATAGGTAAGCGCCGCGGCGGTGAGAACTTTGCGGGCGCCGGAGGCTTCGTCAACGGAAAGAATGCCTTCTCCCTGAAGCGCCTTCATGGCGCGGCGGGAAGCATCAAACTCCACGGGCAGGGTGATAAGCTGGAAAAGCACTGCAAAGCTGAAAAGCAGTATGCCTATATCGCACAGCACCGGGACGCTTCGGTTGAAGATGAGCCCTATTATAAAAACGGGCATTGCCAAAGAGGAACCTAAGTTTACTACCGGGAGCAGCGCGTTGCGAATTGCAAGCGGCTTATAGCCGGAGGCGTACTGCATTGCATGGCCGGATTCATGGGCGGCCACGGCGATGGAGGCTATCGAGCAGGTATCGTACACTCCGCCGGAAAGCCGGATAACGCCGCTTCTTGGGTCAAAGTGATCGGTAAGCGTGCCGGAGGTGCGGGTTACCGTTACTCCCGGAACGCCGCCCTGCCGGAGAATCTGTTCGGCGGCCTGCCTGCCGGTTATGCCGCACATGGCGGGTATGGAGGAATATTTTGAATAGGCGCTGCTTACCATAAGCTGCGCAATGAGCGACAGCAGCAGACCGGGGATGAGAATGATTACGGTCCAGTCCCAAAAGAACATAGGTTTTACTCCTTGCGTATCTGCGGCGGGCCTGCGCTTTTGTGCCGTATATTGCGGCGGAGCAAAGCAAAAAGCCGTTGCGCAGAGAATGTCCGCTTTGATGCGGATTTTTCAGTAAATATAATATATCATTTGCCCTTGCAGGTCAACGGCAGTAAATACATATTTACAAAAGATTAAAAAATACGGATATACAGCGGGAAAATCACGGAAAAAACGGATATGACAGTGACAAAAAGGCACCCGCGGTGCGGGTGCCGGGAAAACGGCTATTTGTGCCGTAGCCGTTTATAAAACGGGCTTATTCTGCCTTCTTTTTCTTTTTGGAGACGATGATGATAACAACCACGATTACGGCAACTACCGCAACGGCAGCTATTACGACAGGCACAACGGGGAAGGAGGAGCTGCCGGACGGAGCGTCGCTTGTTTGCGGCGCCTGTGTGGTATCGGCGGTTTGATCGGGCGCGGGAGAAGCGGTGGCATCGCTGCTGCTGCCGCCGGTGGCGTGGCCTTCATCGGGGGTGAAGTCGCTGCCCAGCTTTACAAGCATATAATCGTCAATGACAAAGCCTTCGCCCTCCTCGCAGGAGATGGAGTAAAGCGCAACGCCGGGGTTAAGAATGCTGGTGCTGCCGCTTTCCCACTTGCCGCAGTCGCAGCTGCCGTGATAGCCGTAGGAGGAATAATAGCAGTAATCGGTGCCCAGAGAATCAAGGCGTACGATATACCAGCCCTTGAAGCCGGAGGGGATGCTGGCAAGGCCGTGGCCGTAATCCTCTAAATATTCCTCGGCCTTGTAGATTTTGCCGTCGGTGCTCATAAGGTAGCAGTCGACATCGGAAAACTCGGTTTGCTGATATACATTCTGATGGGAGTTTCCGTCGGAGCTGACTACCTCGCCGAACCAGGATACGCCGGCGGCATCGCAGGAGTTATTTTCGATATAAAAGCCGATGGCATCATACTGCGCGCATTTTTCTGCGGTGAGATACTGCTCGCGGATCTCGTCGGTTACACCGATGCGCATGGCCATATAGCCCATGAAAAGATCGGTTGCAACAAAGCTGTGATCCTTATAGCTGTACCGGGTTTCCGGAGCCTCGTAGAAAAACCAGCCGTTATTGCCGTTATCAATAGTAAACGGAGCATCATCCTTATCGTCAAAGCTGTAAAAGACCTCGGCGGTTATACGGTTCTGGGGCGGGGCCGCTGCAAAACCGATGCAGCACAGGCAGGAAAGCAGCAGGGATGCAAGAAGAAAAACAAACATGCGCTTCATACTTTTATCATTCCTTTTCTTTTTCTTAAATGCATTATAGCAGAACGGCAAACAGGTTTCAATACACCCTGCAAACTGATATTAGCACAATATTATCCACAAAAAATGGAAATATGATGCAGTATATACCATTTGCGATTGCGCGTTAAGCGGTATGGCCTTAATGGCGCCGGTGCTTTTTCGGTGATGTGTTTTTGGTGAGATGTCGTGGGATATATACCGTGGGATATATACATAAAAAGGCCGACAAGTGTCGGCCTTTTGCTTGACGGACGGATATCCGCACCCTTGGGGGATATGCGCGGTATCAGGCAAGCTTTTCCTGATTTCCGGTGCGCAGATCCACGCGGTAAATGGTTTGCGACGAGGTGTTGACGGTGTAGAACAGCCAGTCGCCTGCAATGCAGAGATCGCCGCAGTAGGCGCGGCTGCCCAGCTTTGCAAGCTCGCTGCCGTCAAGACGGCAGGAATATATGCAGGAGTAATCGTTGACATTTGAAAAATATAGATAGCCGTTACAGATGTTTATATCTGCAACGGTAATATCGGCGATTTTGCGTGCGTTGCCGCCGTCGATATCAGCGGCGTAGAGGCGGTCGGAATCGGCGGAGTTGGCGTAGTAAACCGTGTCATTGTAAATAACGATGCTGGTGGCGCGAAGATTACCTGTTTTTTTATAGGTGTAGCCTTCCCCATCGCTGTTCGGATAGGCGGCATAGAGCTGCTTTGAATGGCGTACGGCACAGGAATACAAGGCTCCGCGATAGTAAAAAGGCGACATGACCTTCTGATCGCTTATGCGGGTGTAGCCGGTGCCGTCGGTTTTGAGAACATGGAGGCGCTGACTGCTGCTTACGGTTTCCATGTATATAAGGTCGCCTACAACGGTGAAGGCGGACATGCTGGTTTTGTATAAAAGCGTACGCTCGCTTCCGTCGGTGCGGCATTTATAGAAATGCAGACCGGCAGCCGGGGCGCAGTAGTAAAGCCAGCCCTCGCAGACGGTGATGAATTTTGCCTTGTCCTTGGTTACGCGCACGGCCTGCGTGCCGTCGTTTTTCATGCTCCATATGCGGTAGCCGTCGGCGGGGTTAAGATAGTATACGGTGTCGTTTTCGCGGGCTGCAAGGCCGTAGCCTGCGGTACCGCCGGCATTTACGCTGTATGGAACATAGGAGGGACCGTCAGCGGTATTTACGGCATCGCGTCCGTCAAAGAGCAGACGGGGGTCCAGCGTAATGCGCCTTACGGTATCGGCGGAATTGGAATAGCCGGCGTAGTCGCTGCGGCGGCCCTGCAGCAGCTCAAGATGTATTTCCGGAAAGCCGGAGGGGCCGGCATTGCCGGTATAACCCAAAAGCTCGCCCGCCTGCACGGTAGCCCCGGATTCCATAAAGGAAGCGGCCTGCTCGAATTGCGCAAGATGGAGAACGGTAAGGGTGAGGTCTCTGTCGGGAACATATATACTTACCGCATCCTTCGAGGCTGCCGTTACCGTGCCGGAAACCGGGGAAAGGAAGGGTTCGTCGGCATGACAGAAATAGTTGATGCCGGCATTTACGCCCTGATAGCCCGGAGCGGCATCGAGGTATTCAAGGGACAGCTGCCCGTAGCCGAAGGAGTAATCGCTTTTATCGGTGTTTGTTACGGTTTTAAGCAGCGCGGCATAGCCGGCATCGGAGGAGCTGAAATAGCGTATTCCGGGAATATAGTCAAAATAGGCGTGGCGAAGCAATTGCCCATCGGAATCAAGCTCCAGCACGGACAGCCCGCGGCAGGCCTCATCCTCCACTATGCCGTTTTGGGGAACGGGAGAGTAGCCCTCCGGCTTATCTCCGGCGGAAAAGGAAGGCTCATCCGCAGAAAAGCGGTAGACAAACTCTCCCTGAGCCGCAAATTCGCATTTTACGCGGCCGACAGCGCCGCTTTCCGATATTCCGAAGGCTCGCATTTCAAGCGCGGAGGGATCATCGGGGGAGGGAGTGTCTTCCGGCGCGGGAGAGAAGGACGGACCGCGCGTGGCTTCGATTGGGTTTACAATGCCCATACAGCCGCTGAGCGCCGATATGAGCGCTGCGCACAGGCATATGACCGTAAAAAAACAGAAAAGGGTGTTTTTTTTCATAGAGGACTCCTTTGTTTGTTTTTTGCCGTTTTGCTTTGCGGCTGCCGTTAAGCGGGCTTATACGCGCGGAGCGGCCTTTTTAAGCAGCGGATAAAGCGCCAGTGCCACAACGGCATTAAGCGCCAGCTGTATCAGGTTGAACAGAACATTGGTGCCCGCAACGGCGATACCGTAGAGCAGCCACTCGTAGAGAAAATAGCAAAGCACCATTGCGACACCGCCCGCAAGCAGCGCAAGCACACTGCGCCAAAAGCCGGGGAAGCCGGCGTTTTTGCGGGGACGCAGTATAAGGCAGGCTATAAGTCCCATAAGGAATTTTGCCGCCAAGGTGGCGGGGGCGTATACGGTGTAGCCGGAGAGCAGGTCGGCAAGGGCGCCGCCTAAGGCGCCCACGGCAGGTCCGTACCACAGCCCCAGCAGCAGGCACGCACAAAGAGTTACGCAGTCGCCCAGATTTATGTTGCCCACGGTTGTTATAAATGTGGGAACGGAAAGAAAAGCTGTCATAAGGGTGCATGCGGCGCAAAGCAGCGCGGCTATGCAAAGCCTGCGAAGGGAAGTTCTTTTCATGGTGTGTACCTCGTTCAGATTATTTATAAGTCCGGAAAGCGCAAATGCTTTTGCGCATAGGGGAGATATTAATGACATTATACAATAGCACGGTATATTTGACAAGCAGGGACGGCGCAGACGGGCGAAGAAACACGGGCGGCAAGGCGCCCCGCCCGCCTTGCCGCAGTAAAAAATCCGCCGCTTAAAAAGCGGCGGAGAAGCTCCGAGAGGATATTTGTGCGCCGTTTGCGGTGCGGTTTTCGGTGTTATCTCTTGAACTGAACATCCTTTTCGTACTGCTTGATGGCAGCCAGAGCGTTTTTGCCGTCGGCCACGCCGTTTTTCATGAGAAGATAATCCCACACGGCATTGACGGGCAGGTTCTTGAACTCATCGGTAAGCATAAGGCGGGAGGTGAAATCACCCTCAACCTCGGCCTTGTCGATAAGCTCAAAGGGCTCAAGCAGGGAAGCAAGAATCGCCTTGCCGGCAGCGCGCAAACCGATAGCCCAGGCGGCAACGCGGTTGATGGAGGCATCAAAGTAGTCAAGACCCATGGGAACTCTGCCGTAGAGGTTTCCGCGGCGCATTTCCTGCATTATGCCGTAGAGCTCGTCGTTCTGGATAACGACATGGTCGCTGTCCCATCTTACGCCGCGGCTGATGTGCAGCATAACGGTATCTACAAAGTTAATATAAGAGCTGAGCTTATCCGCTACGCTCTCGGTGGGGTGGAAGTGACCGGTGTCAAGGCATACGCCTACGCCGTTCTTTGCGGCATAGCCCAGATAGAACTCATGGCTGCCCACGGTGAAGCTTTCCACGCCGATTGCAAAGAGCTTGCCCTCAAGGACATCGGCGGCATATTTTTTCTCTTCGGGGGTATAAGCCTTGGCAAAGATCTTATCAAGGGAATCCTGAAGCAGCTCGCGATAGCGGAAGCGATTGGCGGGGATATCCTTCAGCCCGTCCGGAATCCAGATGTTGTTGTAGCATTTTTCGCCCATTTCCTTACCGATGGCGGCGGAAATCTCGCGGGAGTCGATACCGGCTTCTATCCAGTAATCACGGGTGGATTTATCAAGGCAGGCAAGGGAGAACCCCTTGTTCATCATGGGGTGGGTGAAGAAGGAGGCGTTGAAGTCAAGACCGTAGCCCTTTTCCTTTGCCCACTGAATCCAGTTGGAGAAATCGTCAACGGTGAGATCGTTTCTGGGATGATGCTTTTCGGCATACATGGAGTGCAGATTGATCTTGTGCTTAAGGGGGGAGAGAGAGCAGGCCATGTCGATATCGCTGCGGAGCTCGTCGCCGTTGCGGGCGGCGCCGGGATAGCAGCCGGTTACGAGGTTCTGGCTTTCGGCCTGAATGCCTTCAAAGCCGTGAACATCATCGCCCTGCCAGCAGTGCACGGAGATTTTGATCTTAGCAAACTCCTCCAGTACCTTTTCCACATCTACGCCCCAGTCTTTATATACGGCTTTGGCGCTTTCGTAATTCTTGAGGATCTGTTCCTGTGTCATAGATATCACCTTTCCTTTTGATTATTAACTGTAATTCCGCTGCGCGGAACTGTATCCGTTTGTTTTTCCGCATTTATTTGCCGTGTTGCGTATATCGGCAAAAAACACGGCGCATACCGGGAAAATCACACCGTTTGAATTATACTCCCTGCATGGGGGCTTGTCAATACGGGCAAAGGAAAAACATATGCCGAAAATCGGACAAAAAGGCTTGGGTGCTTAAAAGAACCCGCATCAGACAAGGGCGACAACGGCGCAGAATACGGCGCACAGCAGCATAATTCCCCCGGAAATAAAGGACACCGAGGAGGCGCTGCGGGCGCACACCCTTTTTGCGCGCAGCGATATGCCGTTGGTTATAAGCATAAGCCCGAGGCTAAGAGCGCTCAGAGCGCCGCTGAGGTATTCGGGAAGCACGCCGCACCAGCCGAGAACAAGCAAAATTATTGCGTCCAAAGCAAAAAAGGCTATAAGCAGCAGGCGTATTTTCTGCATTGCGGACATGTCGGAAAGCCGGGAAAGGATTTTGTTTATCATTTATTGCTCCTTCGGACCGTTATTTTAATTAAGGATGGCCCCTATGACGATATTATACCCCTTAGCGCCCTGTTTTGCAACAGATAAATAGCCCCCCGCGCGTGCGGGGATAAAAATGGTTTTTCGGGCGGAAAAACGGGCTTAATAATTAAAGCAAGGCTGTGTTTGACTTGCTTTTGAAAAGGAAATGTGATATAATACATATTATAATATACAATGGCTGCGCATACTGCGCGGCGCACGGTCCGCGGCAGGCTCAGGGCCGTGTCTTTAGCGGATGTTTTATAAAAAAACGGCCGGGAAACGGCAAAAGGGAGGAATGACGGTGCTGCTTCATCTTGGAGGAACCGCCGGCGTGCCCTTGGCAAGGGTAGTGGCGGTGCTGAGCATGGAAAGCCCTTCGCAGGATACTGCGGAGCTGATAGCGGCTGCGCGAAAAGCCGGACTCGTTACCGAGGTATGCCCGCCTCCGCATAAAAGCTGTGTGATAACGGCGGAAGGACATAAAAGCATGCTGTATTTGTCGCCAATATCGGCGGGCACGCTGCGGGCGCGCGCCGAAAGCGGCGGAATGAGCGAGGTTCAGTGAAAAACCGACGGTTAAATACGGGGTGAAATGCGCGCGGCGCCGCTGCTTGCGCGGGACGCGCACGAAGATGAACATTTTTGCGGTATGGGAAAATACCGGAAGACAGACAATAATCATACGGAAAGGAGCCGTTCGCTTGTTCGGACGGATATGTGTATGTCGCAGGAGAATATAACGGTTAATATCGGCACGGAATCGGACGCCATTGAAAAAATGACGGCGGTGCAGGGAGAATACGATGCTTCTCAGATTCAGGTGCTGGAGGGGCTTGAGGCGGTGCGCCGAAGACCCGGAATGTACATAGGCTCAACGGATGAGCGGGGTCTGCATCACCTGGTGACGGAGCTTGTGGACAACAGTATAGATGAGGCATTGGCGGGCTACTGCACGGAAATCGAGGTTACGCTGCATGCCGACGATACGGTATCCGTACGGGACAACGGACGCGGTATTCCGGTGGATATTCACGAAAAGTACGGTATTCCGGCCGTGGAGGTGGCTATGACCATTCTGCATGCGGGCGGAAAGTTCGGCGGCGGAGGATACAAGGTATCGGGCGGTCTGCACGGCGTAGGCATGAGCGTGGTCAACGCGCTCAGCGAGGAAGAGCATGTGGAGATATGCCGCAACGGCAAAAAATACGAGCAGGATTATTCCCGCGGCAAAGCATTGGGCCCGCTGAGGGAAACCGGCACGAGCGATCACACCGGCACATATCACAGATTCCGTCCGGATTCCGAGATATTTGAAACCACGGTGTTCAATTTTGAAACCATAAGGCAGCGTCTGCGCGAGCTGGCGTTTTTGAATAAGGGCATAAAGATCATAGCAAGGGATGAGCATCCGGACAATCTCAAGGAGGATGTATTCCACTATGAGGGCGGTATACGGGAGTTTGTGGCATACCTTAACAAGGGAAAGCAGGTGCTTACGGAGCAGCCGTTGTATTTCGAGGGCAACAAGGGCATGAGCGTTGTAGAGGTGGCCATGCAGTACAACGACAGCTACAAGGAAACGGTGTACACCTATGCCAACAATATTGCTACGCACGAGGGCGGCACGCACCTGGAGGGCTTCCGCAGGGCGCTGACGCGGGTGATAAACGAATATGCGCGCAAGTTCAAGCTGCTTAAGGACAGCGAGGCCGCGCTGTCGGGAGACGATGTGCGCGAGGGGCTTACCTGCGTTGTATCTGTCAAGCTGGAGGAGCCGCAGTTTGAGGGGCAGACCAAAACAAAGCTGGGCAACAGCGAATTCCGATCCCTTACCGACAGCATAGTGGGGCAGGGACTTACGGACTATCTTGAAGAGCATCCCGCAGAGGCAAAGGGCATAATTGAAAAATGCCTTATGGCAAACCGCGCAAGGGAGGCGGCGCGCAAGGCGCGTGAGCTTACAAGGCGCAAGAATGTGCTGGAGAGCAATTCTCTTCCCGGAAAGCTGGCCGACTGCTCGGATTCCGATCCGCAGAAATGCGAAATATTCATAGTGGAGGGAGACTCCGCAGGCGGCAGCGCAAAGCAGGGCAGGGACAGAAAAATACAGGCGATACTGCCTTTGCGCGGAAAGATTCTCAATGTAGAGCGCACGCGAGTGGACAAAATGCTTCAGAACAATGAGATCCGCGCCATGATAACGGCCTTCGGCGCCGGTATCGATACGGAATTTAATATTGAAAAGCTGAGATATCACAAGATAATCTGCATGACGGATGCCGATGTTGACGGCAGCCATATACGCATACTGCTGCTGACCTTCTTCTTCCGGCATATGCCGCAGCTTATTGAAAACGGATATGTATACATTGCTCAGCCGCCGCTTTACAAGGTTACAAACACCCGTACAAAGGCTATAAATTATTTTTACAATGATGCGGAACTGCGCACCTTTATAGATTCCAAGGATGAAGGCGAGCGCAAGAGCCTGCTTACCAACCGCTTCAAGGGTTTGGGTGAGATGAACGACAGCCAGCTGTGGGAAACCACAATGAACCCGGAGACCCGCACGCTGCTTAAGGTGACCATGGAGGATGCAATAGCGGCAGACCAGATATTCTCCCTTCTTATGGGGGATCTTGTGGAGCCGCGGCGCGAGTTTATTGAACAGAACGCCAAGCTGGTTGCAAGCGACGACCTTGACATATAAGCGGAGGAGCAGCTGAATGGAAAACGAGCTTAAAAGCAGAGTACTTGATGTAAATATCGAGGAAGAAATTAAAAAATCCTTTATATCCTATGCCATGGCGGTTAATATTTCCCGTGCGCTGCCCGATGTGCGGGACGGACTTAAGCCGGTGCACAGGCGCATACTTTATTCCATGTATGAATCGGGCTATACCAATGATAAACCCACCCGCAAAAGCGCAAGAATCGTTGGTGATGTAATGGGTAAATATCACCCGCACGGCGATGCGGCTATATACGACGCCATGGTGCGCCTTGCCCAGCCTTTCTCCATACGCTACACATTGGTTCAGGGGCAGGGCAACTTCGGTACGGTGGACGGAGATCCGGCAGCGGCAAGCCGTTATACCGAGGCAAAGCTTTCCAAGATAGCGGGCGATCTGCTGGCCGATATCGATAAGGACACGGTGGATTTCTATCCGAACTTTGACGAAACCGAAATGCAGCCAAGGGTGCTGCCCAGCCGCTTCCCCAACCTGCTTGTAAACGGCTCGGACGGTATAGCCGTGGGTATGGCTACAAATATTCCTCCGCACAACCTGCGTGAGGTAACGGCGGGCGTAAAAGCGCTTATCGACAACCCCGATATTACCTCCGAGGAGCTTATGGAGTACATAAAGGGGCCGGATTTCCCAACGGCGGGCACTATAATGGGGCTTTCCGGCATCAGGCAGACCTATACCACGGGCCGGGGCAGAATAGTGGTGCGGGCAAAGCACGAAATAGAGCAGATGACGGCCGACCGGGCGCGCATAGTGGTTACGGAGCTGCCGTATCAGGTAAACAAGGCGCGTCTTGTGGAGAAAATTGCAGAGCTGCATAAGGACAAACGCTTTGAGGGCTTAAGCGCACTGCGCGATGAATCCAACAAAGACGGTATGCGGCTTGTAATGGAACTGAAGAAGGATGTAAATCCGAATGTCGTGCTTAATTTCCTCTATAAGCACACTCAGCTTCAGGAAACCTTCGGCGCGATAATGCTGGCGCTTGTGGACAATGAGCCGAGAATCCTTACCCTTAAGGAGATGCTGTATTATTATCTTGAGCATCAGAAGGAGGTTATTGTCCGCCGCACAAGGTTCGATCTTAAAAAGGCACAGGCAAGGGCGCATATTTTGGAGGGCCTTATAAAGGCGCTGGATATAATTGACGAGGTCATAAGCCTTATACGCTCTTCTCAGACCACGGATATTGCCAAAAGCGCGCTTATGGAGCAGCTGGGCTTTTCCGAGGAGCAGGCAAAGAGCATACTGGATATGCGCCTGCAGCGCCTGACAGGCCTTGAAAGACAGCGGCTTACGGACGAACTGGAGGAAAAGAGGAAGCTTATTGCCTACTACAATGAGATACTGGGAAGCGAGAAGCTGGTGCTGGAGATAATCAAGGACGAGATAGGCCAGATAGCGGAGAAATACGGCGACGACCGCCGCACGGAGATCACGGCGGCAAGCGACGAGATAGATTTTGAATCGCTTATTCAGGAGGAGGACATGGTGGTTACCATGACCCACTTCGGATACATCAAGCGGCTGCCCAGCAACACCTACCGCGCTCAGCACAGGGGAGGCAAGGGCATAACCGGGCTTACCACCCGCGAAGAGGACTTTGTGGAAAGAGTGCTGGTTACAAGCACGCACACTGATCTGCTGTTTTTTACAAACCTCGGCAAGGTGCATCAGATAAGATGCTATCAGATACCCGAGGCGGGCAGAACGGCAAAAGGTACGGCGGTGGTAAACCTGCTCAATCTTGCTGCGGGCGAAAAGGTAACGGCGGTTATTCCGCTGCCTGAGGATAAGCAGGAGCGTCGGGGCAAAAACCTTGTTCAGGCCACGAAGGACGGCTTTATAAAGAAAACAAGGCTGAGTGAGTTTGAAAACATACGCAAAAACGGCATACTCTCCGTTATACTGCGCCCGGGCGACGAGCTGGTGCAGGTGGCGCTTACAAGCGGCGAGGACGACATCATTCTCGGCACGGCGCAGGGCAAGGCAATACGCTTCAGCGAGAAAAATGTGCGTCAGATGGGCAGAGTGACTCAGGGCGTTACGGCTATGGACATAGCTCAGGGAGACAGAGTTATAAACATGGGCATACTCAGAGAGGGCACCACCATTCTTACCGTTACCGAGAACGGCTTTGCAAAGCGCAGCTTCCCGGAGGAATACCGTGTTATCAACCGCGGCGGCAAGGGAATAATCACGCATGACCTTACCGAAAAAACCGGCGAGCTTGTGGATATCCAGGTGGTAAACGATGACGATGATGTGATGCTTATAACCTCCGACGGAGTGATTATCCGTATACCGGTGGCGCAGATACGCGTTGCGGGGCGCGCGACACAGGGCGTAATTGCCATGAGAGTGGCTGAGGGCGTTAAGGTCGTGTGTGCGGCGGCGGTGCCTGCGGAGGAGGAAACGGAGCAGGCCATTGAGCAGCAGGCGGAGGCACATGCGCAGGATGCGGACAGCGCAACCGATGACGATGCATTGCTTGACCGTGAGGATACAGAGCTTATCTGAAAAGGATTTTGATAAAAAAGTATCAGGAACCGTTGCCGTATGGCAACGGTTCCTTTGCTGTTTTACAGCGTTAGTTACGGCGGACGGCAGGTGTTTTGCGGCGGTGGAACGGCAGAATTTTGGGGTTGTTATGTCGTTAATGCCTTGCTGCGCGGTGTATTGACGAATTTTGATGCGCAAAGCGGCTGTTTTGAAGCGATTTTTTTATTAAAATATTTATTAAAATCATCGGAATTTGTGCTTAAATCGGTTGCCAAACGAGAGAAAGTGTGTTACAATTTGACCAAATAAATAAATTGGTCATATTTGCGGAGAGAAGCATGGCATTTTCTGAAGAAGAAAACGGAAAAATACGGCAGGAGCTGCTCACAGAGGCTAAGGCACGGGCAATCACGGCAGGAACGCGTAAAACCTCGGTGGAGGAGCTTACCGATGCCGTGGGAATATCCAAGGGATCGTTTTATAAGTTTTACGATTCCAAGGAATTGCTCTTCTTTGCGGTGCTGGAAAACATTCACAGTGAGCTTTATGCCGTTGCAAAGCAAACGCTTACGGAAAACAGGGCGCTTTCTCCGCAGGAAAGAACAAGCCGGACGCTGCTTGCCGTGTGCCGCAGACTGTCGGATACGGGCGAGATGCGTTTTATAGAAAACGATGCGGAGTATATTCTGCGCCGTATTCCGCAGCAGGTGAAACAGGAGCATTATCACAGCGATAAGGTGCATATCTGCGAGCTTCTGAAGGAAGGCGGGCTGGAGCCGCGCGGGGGAGAGGAGCTTGCCGCCGCCGCTGTGCGCGGGCTGATACTTACGGTATCGCACCGCAATGAGATAGGCGAGGAATATCCCCGGGTGCTGGAGCTTCTGATACGGGGAGCGATGGCGGAGCTGTTCGGAGAGCAATAATTAAGAGCTGCGTTAAAAGCAGCTTTTTAACAGATTATCGGTTAGCAATAGGTAACTAAAAGGCGCCGCGAGGAAGAATCAAGTGGGAGTCCGGCGGGGCTTTCGGAAAGGATGATTGTTATGGAAGCGTTAGTTTCGGTTTTGGTAGTGGGAGCGGTTATGGGCTCTAATTTGGCAATAAAGCATTTGTGCAGAGCCTATCTTGTCAGGCAGATAAAAAAATAAGTATATATAAATTCGGAGGCGAAAAAATGGCTATTGCAGAATTTCGTAATGTAAGCCGTGTATATTCAAACGGTGACCATGAGTTAAGGGCGCTGGACGGCGTTGATCTGACGCTGGAGGAAGGTAAATTCGTGGTGATCCTCGGCCCGTCCGGGGCGGGAAAAAGCACACTGCTTAATATGCTCGGGGGGCTGGACAGCCCGACATCGGGCAGCATCACGGTGTGCGGGAAGGATATTTCCTCTTTGACAAAAAATGAGCTTGCCGATTACCGTGCGGAAACCGTGGGGTTCGTTTTTCAGTTTTACAATCTGATACCGACGCTTACGGTGCATGAAAATGTGGCGCTTGTAAAGGAAATTGCAAAAAACCCGCTTTCGGCAACAAAAATGCTGGAGGAGGTAGGGCTTGCGGAGCATGCGAAGAATTTTCCGTCAGAACTTTCGGGGGGCGAGCAGCAGCGTGTTTCCATTGCCCGCGCACTGGCAAAAAACCCGAAAATATTGCTTTGCGACGAGCCTACGGGCGCACTTGATTCCGCAACGGGCGTGCTTGTGCTGAAGCTGCTGCTGAAAATGGCGCGTGAATACGGCAAGACGATAGTGATTGTAACGCACAATCAGAACATTGCAAAAATGGCGGACACCGTGATACATGTAAAGAACGGCAGAATCTTGTCGGTACAGGAGCAGGCAAATCCCGCTGCGGCCGATGATATCGACTGGTAAAGGAGCAGATTATGTTGATAAAGAAGATGCTCCGCACGGCGTGGAGCTATAAAGCACAGTTTATTTCCATGGTTCTGATGGTCATGCTGGGTGTGGGCGTGTTTGTGGGCTTCAATATGGAGTGGACAAGCATAGAGCACAATATGTTTGCTTTTTTCGACCAAAGCAATTTTGCCGATTACCGTCTTGTGAACGAGAAGGGATATTCGCAGGAGGATCTGGAAAAAATCAGGAGCATTGAAGGCGTAAGGGCTGCGTCCCGTTTTCTGACGGTAAATGCGGATGTAAAGGACAGCGGCGGGGACAGCGCTGCGCTTGCTGTCACTACGGATTTTGATGTTTCCTCCTTTGTTGTTATAAAGGGCGGCGCATATGACCCGAACAGCGCCGACGGTATATGGCTTTCGGACAGGTATGCGGAGCAAAACGGCATTTCCGTAGGCGATGAGCTTTCGTTTGTTTACCGCAATACGGAAATTACGGGGAAGGTCGCGGGGCTTATAAAGGCCGCCGAGCAGATGATATGCGTGCGGGACAAAACCCAGCTTATGCCGGATTTTGCAACTCACGGCTATGCTTATATTTCGCCCGTGTTCTATGAAAGCGCGCTGGGCTACGGCTACTATCCGCAGATAAATGTGCTGTCGGAGCTTGATAAGCAGGATTTTTTCGACAGGGTAAACAGTGCGCTGGGGCAAACCACCGTTATCCTTACCAAGGAGGACACGCCGGCATATTCGCAGGCCGAGGGCGAGGTAAGCGAAGGGAAGGCCATGGGCAGCATTCTGCCTGCGCTGTTTTTGCTTATAGGCTTGCTGACAATGGTAACCACCATGCATCGCATTACCGCAAAGGAGAAAACCCAGATAGGTACGCTTAAGGCGCTGGGCTTCCGTGACGGCAGGATAATCCGGCACTACACCTCGTTTGCCTTTTTAGTTGCCGTTTTGGGAACGGTGCTGGGTGTGGGTATGGGCTATGCGATAGCGTGGTTTATAATGAATCCGGACGGTATGATGGGTACATATCTGGACCTGCCCCAATGGAACCTGGTGTTCCCGTGGTTCTGCGCCGCTGCGGCCGCTGCCATTGTGCTTGTGCTGACCCTTATAGGCTTTTTGTCCGTGCGGCGGATGCTGGCCGGTACGGCGGCGGACGCGCTCAGGCCGTATACTCCCAAAAAGGTCAAACCCATGGTTATAGAGCGCACAAGGCTTTTTCATCGGCTGCCGTTCGGTACGCGCTGGAATATGCGCGATATTGTGCGTAATAAGGCAAGAACGGCCATGAGCCTGGTGGGCATAGTGGGCTGCACGGTGCTGGTGCTTGCTTCCTTCGGCATGAAGGACACAATGAATGCCTTCCTTGATATGTATTATGACAACGGACTTAATTATTCCTGCCGCATTTTTCTGTCCGAAACGGCCACAAAGGAAGAGCGCCGCGAGGTGATTAACAGGTATAACGGCGATTACGGCGCTTCCGTAAGTGTTCAAATGAACGGGAAGACCGTATCCCTTGATATTTACGATATCACTCACGATAAGATCCGTATAATGGATGAGAACGCCGAAAAAACCGATATCGGCAATGACGGCGCATATATCTGCATGCGGCTGGGAGAAAAATTCGGGCTGCATGAGGGGGATACCTTTACGGTGAGCCCCTTCGGAACGGATGACAGCTATACCTTAAAGGTGGCGGGGATTTTCCGCAGCGTGTCGGAAAATGTGATAATCACGCGGGCCTATGCCGATGCCCTTGGAATACCGTACACCGTGGATTCGGTTTATACCGACACGGAAAAGAACGCGGTGGAGGCATCGGATGCCATAAAATCGGTGCAGTCAAAGCAGATGATAATGGACTCCTTTGAGGTATTCCTTTCCATTATGGATATGATGATATATCTTCTGGTGGGCGGCGCGCTGCTGCTTGGGATAATAGTGCTTTATAATCTGGGCACAATGAGCTATACCGAGCGCTACCGCGAAATGGCAACCCTTAAGGTTATCGGCTTCAGGGACAGGAAAATAGGCAGGCTGCTTGCCGGTCAGAACCTTGCCCTCTCGGTGGTCGGCATACTGATAGGCATTCCTCTGGGTGCGCTTACGCTTTCGTATATGTTAAAAACTCTTGCATCGGAATATGAGATGCAAATGTCTGTCGGAGCGCTTTCCTATGTTTTCACCGTGCTGCTTACCGTGGGAATGTCCTTTGCGGTCAGCCTGATGGTGGCCCGGAAAAACCGAAAAATAGATATGGTGGAGGCCCTGAAGGGGCAGGAATAGGCACGGCAAAGCAGGTGAAATCAAAGCCTGCGTAACGGTGCAATAACGGAATAAAAAGGTGCGCTTAATAAAGCGGCAGGGCGGAGTATGGCACTCTGCCCTGCTGCTTTATATAAAAGCAGCTTTGATTTATATCGAATGCTTATTTAATCTTGAATTGCTCTAATTCGTTATTATCAATCAGTTCTTTTATATCCCTTCCGTTTCCTTTTTCTTTAAGATACTTTTCAATTTCCCTGAGATTATATCCAAAAGAATTTGGCTGATTGCGGCAGCCGATAATCGGGCTGTCTTCATAACCGCAATAATCGGGCTTTTTATTTTCTGTATCTTTCAAAATTATTCTCCTTTAATATTTGATTTGCGGCATCTTCAAATAATACTGTATTTTGCAAAATGCGAAAGCTACTTATTGTTTATATGGGTCTTGCTGCTTTTGCTTCGGAAAACGGCGGGAGTTATGGCCTCGTGATAGGTGAAAAACTTTATAAAAACATTTTCCTCGGTGTAGCCAAGCTCACGCGCTATCTGCTTAACGCTCATATCGGTGGTAAGCAAAAGGTCCTTTGCAAGCTTCAGCCTTTGGGCGGACAGATATTCCTTCAGCCCTGTTCCGCTGTGTTTTTTGAAGTATTTTCCGAGATAATCCGGGTTGTAGCCCAGGCTGCGTGCAATGTCGCGGACAGTTATGCCGTTTTTGATGTTGTTGCGTATATATTCGCCGATTTGTACGGCCAGTGCCTGATTCGGAAGGCTCTCCTTAAGGGAAAGCCGTTTAAGCTCATGGTATATCAGCAATCCGGCGGCGTCAGCGGCATACGGCGCGCAGTCGGAGAAATTTGATATATGCAGCAGCCTTTTAAGCAGCCGTTTTATTTCGTAGATGTCGTTTCCGGCGTAGGTTTTAAGCGGAAGCTCAAGGTCGGTGTAAAAATGAAACCAATAGAAGGACACCGGCTCCGAAACCGTTTTATAGCCGTAATGCTCCCGGTGCGGCTCAAGAACGATAAGCTGGTTTGCATTAACGGCGTACTGCCGCGCTTCTTCGGCTATGTATACGGTGCCTTGCAGCACAAGAACCAGCTCCGTGCTGGTTATGTTTCTTTTGGGGTGCAGCCAGGGGCCGCAGGAATGAAATTCTCCTATCATATCATAGGAGAAAAATTTTCCGTTTTCCAGTGTGATCATATCGGATTTTCTCACTTTTTTGCTGAATTTGGGTATTGAAACAAAAACGGATAATTATTATAATGCTGCTGCAAAGCTTAAAATTGCCGTTTTCAACTGCATTATAAGCAAAAACAGCAAAAAAATCAATACAGATAAGGGAGAAAAATATACTATGCAGAATATCGATTTTCCGCGCGTTGAAATTACGGGAGGATTTTGGCGGGAAAAACAGGAGATAAACAGAAAGGCAACGCTCAAGGCGGTTTATGAGCGCTTTAAGGAAACGCATCGTTTTGATGCCTTGAAGTGCCGGTGGAAGGAAGGCGAGCCGGATATGCCGCATATATTCTGGGATTCCGATGTGGCAAAGTGGATAGAGGGGGCTTCATATATTCTTGCACAAAAGCGCGATGACGAAATTGAAGAAATAATCGAAAACGCGATAGACTGCATTATTGAAAACAGCGATGAGAACGGGTATTTCAACAGCCATTTCCTTGTAACCGAGCAGGAGAAAAGATTCCGCGACAGGGGATGTCATGAGCTGTACTGCGCGGGGCATCTGTTTGAGGCGGCGGCGGCTTACTATAACGCAACGGGAAGGGGCCGTTTTCTGCGGGCAATGTGCAGGTATGCCGATTATATAGAGCGGGTGTTTGAAATAGAGAAAAGCGCGGCCTTTACTACGCCGGGGCATCCGGAAATTGAGCTTGCTCTTATGCGGCTTTACAAAACCACGGGGCAAAAGCGCTATGCGGAGCTGGCAAAATTCTTTATTGACGAGCACGGAAAAAAGCCGTGGGAGAACGAATGGGCAAACGCCTTTTACAATCAGGATGATGTGCCGATAAGGGAGCGCAAAACGGCGCAGGGACACTGCGTAAGGGCACTGTATCTTATGTGCGGAGCTGCGGATGTGGCGAAAGAATACGGCGATGAGGAGCTGAAAAACGCGTGCCGGCGCTTTTTTGAAAGCGTTGTAGGCCGGCGCATGTACATTACCGGCGGGGTGGGCTCCACAAATATAGGCGAAGCCTTTACGGTGGATTACGATCTGCCCAATAGAACGGCGTACAGCGAAACCTGCGCGTCGATAGCCATGGCGATGTTTGCAAACAGAATGCTTGGCTTCAAAGCGGATTCGCGCTATGCCGATATAGTGGAAAAAGCCCTGTATAACGGCATTATTTCCGGAGTGGCGCTGGACGGAAGATCGTTCTTTTATGAAAATCCGCTGGAGATGGACCCGGAGTTCAACAACATTAACACCTCCACCAAAATAAAGGAGCGTTTTCCCATTACCAAGCGGCTTGAGGTTTTTGACTGCTCCTGCTGCCCGCCGAATATACTGCGCTTTGTGGCCTCCGCCGCCGGGCTTATCTACGGCTTTGACGATGAAACCGTATATGTGCACCAATATGCCGAATCAACGGCGGAGGCGGACGGAATAAAAATCCGGCAGAAGACCGAGTACCCCAAAAACGGGAAAATCACCGTTACCTGCAGCGGCAGAAAACGGCTTGCCCTGCGCATTCCCGGATGGTGCAGAAGCTTTCGGATAAATTGCGGCTATACGCTGAAGGACGGGTATGCCTATATTGCGCTTGCGGAAAACACCGAGGTGCAGCTGGAGCTTGATATGCCGGTCAGGTTGGTTTCGGCAAACCGCCGTGTTCATGCGGATGCGGGAAGGGTGGCGGTTATGCGCGGCCCCGTGGTCTACTGCGCCGAAGGGGCGGATAACGGTGAGGATATAAAAAGCGCGGCGCTAAATATAAACGCTGCCTTTGAAGCCGAGGAAAGCGAATTTTTGCTGCCTGTCCTGAAAACGGAGGCCTATATGCCTGCAAAAAACGAAAGCCTGTATTACGATGCCTGCGACGATTATGAAAAAATACCCTTTACGCTCATTCCGTATTTTGCCTTTGCAAACCGCGGCGAGAGCGAAATGCAGGTGTGGCTGCTGAGAAGGGGGTAATGCGGAACAAAGCGCCCCTTGCCGGAAGAGGGATAACGGTGTTTTTTGAAGAAATTCGTTGCAATAGCGCAGAATGGGTGATATACTGTAAAAAAATGACCGGGCATGTTAAGACGCGCGGCAGGGTATGCGTAAAATGGCGGTGCAGCTGTGTTCGGGATATATCGGAGGTATAAATTATGTATTGCAGAAATTGCGGACAGGCAATGGATCCTAACGCGGCAGTTTGCGTGCATTGCGGCTTCAAAAAAGGACAGGGAACTGCATATTGCTCCAATTGCGGAGCGCAGACACAGCCCGGCGCGACCTTCTGCCCAAATTGCGGCGCTGCTTTGGCGCAGTACACACCAGATCAGCAGAAATCCAAAATGACGGCAGGTTTGCTGGGCGTGCTGCTCGGAGGTCTGGGCGTTCACAACTTTTATCTGGGCTACACCGGCAAGGGCATTGCGCAGATATGCCTGAGCTTTTGCTGCGGAGCAGGCTATATCTGGGGTCTTATTGAGGGAATTATGATCTTTACCGGCAATATCGATAAGGATGCAAACGGCATTCCGCTTAAGAAGGATTGCTGACGGGCCGATAATAAAAGCATTGCAAAAAAGGCGCGCACCCGCAGGGGTACGCGCCTTTTGTCGGTTCGGTTGTTTCGATATCGGCTTGTGCTTTACCGCGCAACGGCAATATCGTATTTTCCGCACTCAAGGGTGAGAACGGTCATGGCGTCGGTACGGCTTTCCGTGCTTACGCCGGGGCAGCTGTCGGGGGCATTGCCGTCCACTGTGACGCCGGTGCCCTCAAGCTCGGCAACGGCCTTGCAGGAAACGGGAACCTCAATATGCAGGTTCCAGCCGGAAGCGGTTTTTTCCCAGGCGGATACAATGCGGCCGTAGGGGGTTTCGATGCTGCCGCTGCAGGAGGGCATATCCTCCGGCAGATACGGATGCACGCGGAAGCGGCGGAATGCGGGCTCGGACACGGTTATGCCGGCAAGGTATTTATAGAACCATGCGGTTATGGAGCCGTACATCGGATGGGAGTGAGAGTTCATTGCAAAGCCGGTGGCGTATTCCCAACGCTCCCATATGGTGGTGGCGCCCTTGCTTCTCATATAGCCCCAGCTGGGGTAGGTGGTCTGCTCCATGAGCTTCATTGCGGTTTCAAGGTAGCCGTAGCGGGTGAGTATCTCCGGCAGGTATTTTGTGCACAGATTGCCGGTGGAGAGGTGATAGCCGCGCTTTACGATATCGGCGTTGATGTTTGCGGCAACGCGTGCCTGCTCGGACTGCGGCACTATGCCAAGCTCCAGTGCAAATATATTCGCCGCCTGAGAGCCGGTGGAATAGTTGGCGCTCACACGGTCGTAATATACATCGTTAAGGCGGGTGCAAAGCTCACTTACACGGTCTGCATACATTTTTTCATCCTCACCGTGGCCGGTGATGCGCGCTACCTCCTGCATAAGACGGGCGTTATAGTAATTGAAGCAGCTGGACATATACTGCCCGGAGGTTATGCCGGATACGGGGGAGCCGCCGTTGAAGCTGTCCGGTTCCGGCCCCGCCCAATCGCCGTAAAGGCTGTATATGGCGATGCCGCGGTCGGAATTGCGGTACAGGTATTCGGTCCATTTGCGGAAGCCCTCGTAGTTTTCGCGCAGGGCGCGGTCGTCCCCGTAGTGACGGTAAACAAGGAAGGGCGCATAAATGTAGGAGGAGCATACGGCATCGGCGGGCTTGTTTCCGCGGCGGAAGGGAGCGGTATCGCCTATGGCGCCGCTTACGGGATCCTGCGTGCCGGTTATATCGCGCGCCCACTTGGAATAAAGCAGGTGCAGGTCGAGATTATATACTGCGCCCTCGCTGCGGGCGGTCATATCGTTGAGCCAGCCCTGACGCTCGGCCCGCTGCGGGCAATCGGTGGGGATGGAGTGAAGGTTGCCCTTTTCCGTCCACATGATGGCCTCCTGAAGCCAGGATATCATATCGTGCTCGGCTTTGAAGGTGCCTATCTGTGCTACATCGCTTGCAAGAGTAAAGGCGGTGAGGGTGTCGTCATCCGGCTCTTCGGTAAGACCGTATACGGCGGCAAAGCGGAAGCCGTGATAGGTGAAGGAGGGCATGAATTCTTCGGTTTTGCCCGTGCCCTCAAGAGTATAGCAGTCGGTTTGCATCTCGTAGGGATAGTTGGGCTCCGCTATGCGCAGATACACCATGTTCGTGGTGCCGTCCTCGTTAAGCAGCTCAGTGTGGGCAATACTGATTTTTGTGCCTCTTTCGCCCTTTACGCGCAGACGGCAGATGCCGGTGAAGTTCTGGCCGAAATCGTACAGCCATGCGCCGTCCTTTATCTGATGACGGGAAACGGGCTTCATTTCGCGGCCGATAACCACGGGCTCAATGGGGGTGGCAATCAGGCGTCCGCCGGGATGGGGCAGTTCAATGGCGGTATAGTAGGCGTTCATAAAGCTTTTTTGGCAGTCAAGCGCCGTTTCGGGGGATTCCGGCAGCCAGAAGTTCATTATGCCGAAGGTTTCGTGGCGGTATTTCTTTTCAAATTCAAAGCCGGGGTCCGCCCAGCCGGCCATTTCCATGGCGGGGTTGCGTCTTTCGCCGGCGTACTGTGTGGCAACGCTCGTGCCCGAGGGACAGAAAATAAAGTTGCCGTGGGAGGAGGCAAAGGTGTCGCTTTCGCCGTTATCGTAGCTTACGCGGCCCTGAAGCAGGAAGCAGCCGTGCTCCGCCCAGCCGTTATTAAGGCGCACGCCGATGACATTATCCCCCGAGTGCAGCGCGTTTGTTACATCGAAGGTGACATAGTACAGCTCTTTTTTATAGTCGGAGTTTACGGGCTCCAGAACATTTGAGCCTATACGCGTGCCGTTTACATAAAGCTCGGTAAAGCCGGCGGCGGCTATGTATATCCGTGCGCATGCAATACTTCTGCGCGCCTCGAAATGGCTGCGGAACAGCAGTATTCCCGAATAGGAGCAGGGGGAGCCGATGAAGCTGCCCTCCCAAAGTGCGGGGTCCAGCAGGCCGGTTTCAAAGCTTGCGGTGTCGCTGACGGCTTCCTCTCCGTTTTCATCCCGGACGCACACGCGCCAGAAGTAGCGGGCTGCGCTTTTGTATGCGGCGTCGGCATCGCAGAAGAAAGCGTCACCCGGTACAAGGCCGCTGTCGAATACATCGCCCGAAAGGGAGGCTGCCGCCTGCTCGCTTGAAGCGACTATTACACGGAAGGCGCTCTGACGCGCGCAGCGCGGGCCGGAGAGCTTCCAGCTGAGGCGGGGTACGGTGTCGATGCCCAAGGGGTTGCGGCGGTTTTCGCAGCGAAGATCGGTAAATATAAGGCTCATTTGGTTATATCCTTTCAGCATTAATGGTTGTTTTGAGTATGATGGCCGGGATGTTTTTTGCCCGAAGGCAGAAATAAAAATCCGCGGATAGAAAATTTCAGTTGATATTATACATTAAAACAGTTATAATAGATATGCAGGATTCTAAGATGTACCTATACAAAATTATCTATTTTGCGATTTCTATTTTACAACGGGCCGTGCGGCGGCGGAAGTTTATACGGAGTGCGGATTTATGAAGGATAATATAGTCTTCAGTCAGCAGCTGGAAAACATTCAGCTGGAATACCTTACGGGAGATTTTGCAAAATGCTGGCGTTCATGGGGCAGCACTATAATAAACCCCTATTACAATAAATTCTATTATATAATGAGCGGCGAGTGCTACATCAAGATAGACGACAGCGAATACATTGCAAAAAAAGGGCAGCTTTTTCTTCTGCCCTGCAACAGCACGCAGACTTATCATCACATATCGGACAACACCATAAGCAAGTATTGGATCCATTTTACCGCCATGTGCAACAACAAAGACCTTATGGAGCAGATAACCCTGCCTCATTTTATTGAGGTCAAGGATACCGATTATGTTACCGATCTGTTCAAATCCATAATTACAAACAATCATTTGTCGCTGCATGAAATTCTGCGCCGCAAGGCCTATATACTGCAGCTGCTTGCCTATTACGCCGAGCATTCCAGCGTTACGAGGGAAACAATATTCAAGGATACAAAGCTGAGCGTTATACTTACATACATTGACGAAAATCTTTCAAGGGATATAACCATAAACGAGCTGTGCAGCATTTCCCACCTGCACCCGAATTATTTCATACGCTATTTCAAGGAAAAAACGGGGCATCCGCCCATTGAGTTTATAAACAATCTGCGCATAAACCGGGCAAAGAAAATGCTTCAGACGCAGAACGATCCTGTGCAGGTAATAGCCTATTCGGTGGGATTTGAAAGCTCAAACTATTTTTCCAGGCTCTTTAAGAAAAAAACCGGGTTTTCGCCCAGCGAATACAGGTTTATTGCAAAGTCAAGGCCGGACAGCTATGATTTTGACTGAGCTGTTCAGCAGACAGGCTGAAAAACATGCGGTTTGTCGGTTTTGCGAAAATTAAAACGGAGCGGGACGGCGGCCCGGACGCATTGCGCCCGGGCTTTTAATAAAGGGGCGGCGCAGCCGCCCTCCGGGAGAACAAAAATGGCGGTAACATATGTGGTAACGGGTGCAACCGGACACATCGGAAACAATGTGGTCAGATTGCTTGCAGACAAGGGCGAAAGGGTAATTGCGGCCGTGCGGCGCGATAATGACCCGGCGCTTGAGGGGGTTTCCGTCAGGCGGGCTGTCGGGCAGCTTTCCGATGAAGAATTTTTGCGCGGGCTTATCCCGGAGGGCGCATGCGTAGTGCATTGCGCCGGTAAGATTGCCATAAGCGAAAGGGAAAGAAAAGAAACATTTGCCGTAAATGTTGTTCTTACACGGAAAGTGGCGCGTATATGCGCGCAAAAGCACGCCCGTCTTGTGTATGTTTGCAGCACGGATGCTGTTTTCTGCGGCAGCGGGAACGGCGATATCCGTGATAATATGCTCAGGATGTCGGAACCGAAGGGTTTTTATCCGGAGCTGATGAAGGGCTGCTATGCTCAAAGCAAGGCCGCAGCCGGACAATATGTGCTTGATGAATGTAAAAACGGGCTGGATGCCTGCGTGGTTTGTCCCTGCGCCGTGCTGGGAGCAAACGATTATAAGCCCTCGCTCGCCGGACGGCTTGTGCGCGATTATCTCCGGGGCGCACCCCTTGCCGTCATAGACGGCGGTTACGATTTTATAAGCGCAACGGATGCGGCGCGCGGCATTATACTGGCGGCGCAAAAAGGAAAAAGCGGGGAATGCTACATTCTTCAGGGCGGCAGAATCACGGTGGCACAGGTATACGGCGAGCTTGCGCGGCTCAGCGGAAGGAGGCGGCATTTGCCGCATATTCCCGTATGGCTTGCATGCGCGGCGGGCGATATAAACGGGGCGTTATGCGCTCTTTTGGGCAAGAAGCCGGGGTTCACGCGCTATGCGGTGGAATGTCTTGAAAGCGGCGTTGAGTTTGATTCGTCCCGTACGCGCGTCGTACTGGGGTTTGAACCGGGGGACGCCGAAGAGGCGGTAAGGGAAGCATATGAATTTTTTTCGGCGCAGAAGCGCCAATAAATGCGAAAAAATGTATACTCAAAATGAAGAAAGCGGACAAACGGCGGCTGAGGACAAAAAGCGGCCGGGAAAGCCGGGAGTTCGGGGGCTGTTTATAAAGCATGCGGTGTTTATCGCGCTTTTTGCGCTGTGCCTGCTGGCGCTTAATATAAGCGGAATCCATTGCCCCGTACGATATATAACGGGCTTTCCGTGCCCGGGCTGCGGGACTACGCGTGCGCTTTTTGCGCTGTGCCGGCTGGATTTCGGGGCTGTGCTTTATTATAATCCGGCTGCGCCGTTTATTGCCGCGCTGCTGCTTTTTGCTTTGCATCACAGGGTGATAAACCCCTCTAAAACGGTAAGCGCGTTTTTTTACGGAGGGTGTGCGGCGGTTATATTGGGAACCTATGCGGTAAGGGCGGCGCTGGGGCTGCTGGTTTAAGGCAAAGGTGCTCTTTGACATACAACCCGTACGGATCAAAAATAAATTGCCGCAAAATATTAAAAAAACGCTTTACAAGCAAAAAGATATGTGATATTATAAGCCCTGTTCCGAGGGAGCAGGTTTGTGATGCAAGCCGACTTCTCCTAACGGCATATGCGGGAGTGGCTCAGTGGTAGAGCGTCGCCTTGCCATGGCGAATGTCGCGAGTTCGAATCTCGTCTTCCGCTCCATATACGGGTTATTAGCTCAGCTGGTAGAGCACCTGACTCTTAATCAGGGTGTCCGGGGTTCGAGCCCCCGATGACCCACCAAAAGCACTTGTGTAAAAGCAGGTGCTTTTTTGTTTCCGTTTTACGCAGGTATTGGCTTTGCGGCGGATATAAGATGTGTTTTGCCGCCGATGCCGATTGTGTGGGATATTTGATGTTTTCTTCGCAAAAAGCGCAAAAAAATCCTCCTTGGGGTATTGACTTTGGGTATGCGGGCGGCTATAATAATAATACAATATATTATGTTGCATAATATGCAAAAACAAGAGGAGGAAATACAAACATGAAAAAGATACTGGTTTCGCTTGCCGTTATCTGCATGCTCAGCCTTTTCGCGGTTTCCGCTTTTGCGGCCAACGCTTTGGTTTCGGGCTTTGACGCTGAGGATATTGCGGCGTACATGAACTACAACACCGGGCTTTCCATGTACAGTGTGGAGGCGCCGACTGTTGAGGCTGCCAAGGGCGATAACGGCAACGGCGTTAAGATCACCGCCGGATCCAAAAATGCATGGGTTCAGGGCTTCAATGTTCAGGATGACGCTACGCTTGCCGCTCTTATGGAAAACTGGGCTGCAGGAAAATATCTGAAGCTTTATGTAGAGAACACCTCTGATAAGGCAACCTTCGGTCTGCGCTTTACCTTCAACGGCGAAGGTACCGCAGCATCGTTTGACTGCTCCAAGGCTGTGCTCTATGCCAAAAACGGCTCCAAGCCCGAGGTTAAGACAAACGACGGCGGCGGATTCGACAGCACCGACGGCGGCGGAAAGGCGGTAAGCGCAATCGTTATTCCCGCAGGCTTTAAGGGCTATGTATATTTCCCGCTTGATAATTGCACGGTTGCCGCTCCGGCCGGCTGGGGCAAGGCTCTGCACACGAACTTTAACGAAGGCTTAAAAACCATGGAAATAGACGTTCGTGAAAACTTCGGCGAGGCTACCTCCCTTACCTATATTTTCGACAGCCTTGAAATAGTGGATGAGATTCAGCCCACCGCTGACTTCTCCGTAATCGCCTATGCCGTTGCCGCCATTACCGGCTGCGGCGCGCTGGTTGTTGCAAAGAAGAGAAAGTAATCCTTTTGGAGCGATAAAACAGTAAAGAATTAAGGCTTCCCGCACAGGGAAGCCTTTTTGATATTGCCGCTTAAAGCAGCTTTGGCGTACCGGCATAAATATTTTATTTGGGGTATTGACTTTGGGTATGCGGGCGGCTATAATATGTATATCACATTGCATGATATATGCAAAAAACGAGGAGGAAATACAAACATGAAAAAGTTCGTGATTGCGCTTTGCGTATTTGCGCTGTGCTGCACGCTGTGCGTAAGTGCGTTTGCCGCTCCCAAGCAGGGCGGCGTGACAGTGGGTGAAAACCACATCAATGTAACGGTTATTGAGGATTTCACCGGTACATCAGAGAAGGATAATTATTCTCATGAGGATTACTGGCATTATGTGTTCAACGGCAAGACCATGAACATCAAAATTACCGGCAACGGCAGCGGTCTGTGGCACAATAATGCAAACGAAGGTCCGGCACTTCCGGCTGATGACGATACAAAGGCTGCATGGGCCAGCGCTAAGTATTTCGGATATCAGATTAAAAACGGAAGCAAAGAAGATATAACTGTTGCTCCGGAAAGCACTGTAATTATTGCAGCAAGCGGCGAAGTTAAGGACTGGGGTGCGCTGATGCAGAACCATAACAGCGAAGAAGAAATGGCTCAGTGGCCGGTAGTGCTTGTTTCGGCTGATGGCAAAATGAGCAATGCGAGTGAGAAAGCTGCTGGTAACTATCGTAACTGGGGTGTTGTTATCCCTGCGGGCTTTACCGGCTGGGTATTCTTCCCCTTTGCAAGAACAAATGAATTGGGCAACGGAAACTATCTGAGCAATACCGTATTTTATATGGAATATCAGGCCGGAAGTGCATTCGATTTTACTATTAACCGTGTTGCGCTGGCTGACACCATGGAACTGGTTCAGGGTGCCGGCGATCTGGATGGCTTTGAAAGCAAAGATACCGCTGACTTCTCCGTAATCGCCTATGCTGTTGCCGCCATTACCGGCTGCGGCGCACTGGTTGTTGCAAAGAAGAGAGGATAAGCCTTTAAGCAAAAATAATAATGCGGTTTATGACCGCACGGCAAGCCGCCTTCGGGAAAACCGGGGCGGTTTTCTTATTGTGCGGAGCAAAACCGTGCAGAATAGTGTTGAAAAAGGGGAAACGATGTGCTATAATATATATGTATGCCTGCCGCAGCAGCGGCATGGAACGAAAAACGGTTCGGAGTGATAATATGAACAACGAGTATTACGACTGCCTGGTTGTGGGCGCAGGCCCTGCGGGCATATTTACGGCAATTGAGCTTACGCGTCTGAATAAGGACGCAAGAGTGCTTATAATTGACAGCGGACGCAATATTGACAGCCGCCGCTGCCCCGCGCGGGTTACGGGAAAATGCGTACACTGCAAGCCCTGCGCGATAGTAAGCGGATGGTCGGGCGCGGGAGCGTTTTCCGACGGTAAGCTGTCCCTTTCCAGCGAGGTGGGAGGGCATATAACGGATTATATCGGCCAAAAGGAAGCGGCGGAGCTTATTTCCTATGCCGACAGCATATATTGCGATTTCGGCGCAAGCGACGAGGTGCACGGCCTTAACGATAAAAAGGTGGACGAAATACGCTATGAGTGCTCCAAGCACAATATTCAGCTGGTGCCCTGCCCGGTGCGGCATTTGGGAACAGAGCGGGCTTTTGATGTGCTCAGAGCCATGTATGTGCACCTTGTAACCAACACCCGTACCACATTTATGGAGCTTACCACCGCAAAGGAGATAATAGTGCGGGGGGGCAGAGCCTGCGGCGCGGTTCTGGAGCATGCTGGCGAGGAATTTACCGTGGAGGCGGGCTGTGTTGTTGCGGCGCCGGGACGCGGCGGCGCGGATTGGCTGAATCACACGGTGAAGAACCTCGGAATAGTTACGGAAAACAACGAAGTGGACATCGGCGTGCGCGTAGAGGTGCCCAACAGCATAATGGATCACCTTACAAAGCATCTTTACGAAGCCAAGATGGTGTATTATTCCGACACCTTTGAAAACAAGGTGCGTACATTCTGCATGAATCCGGGCGGAGTGGTTTCGGAGGAGCATTATGAAAACGGCATAGCGGTGGTAAACGGTCACAGCTACGGTGATGCCGCGCGCAAAACGGAGAACACAAACTTTGCGCTGCTGGTTTCCTCCAAATTCACCTCCCCCTTTGACGACCCGATAGTGTACGGCGAATATATTGCAAAGCTGGGCAATATGCTTACGGGCGGCCCGATAATGGTGCAGCGCCTCGGCGATTTGGAAAAAGGGCGGCGCACCGATGCCACAAGGCTTAAAAAATCCACCACCCGTCCCACGCTTACCACGGCAGTGCCGGGTGATCTGTCCTTTGTGCTGCCGCACCGTCATCTTACCAGCATTATTGAAGCGCTGCGCGCCTTTGATAAGGTGGCGCCGGGGCTTTACTCCAAGAACACCCTGCTTTACGGAGTGGAGGTAAAGTTCTACTCCAGCAAGGTGAAGGTGGACAACCGCTTTATGACGGCGGTGGAGGGGCTTTACTGCATAGGCGACGGAGCGGGCATTACCCGCGGCCTGATGCAGGCTTCGGTGACCGGCATTGTTGTGGCGCGGGATGTGGCCTCCAGGCTGTAAAAGACGCGCACAGGCAAGGCCGAGCGGCATTGCAGCGCAAATTGTTACGAATTGTTAAGCAATTTCGTAATATAATTGTAATATTTTGCGAAACAGCGCGAAAAAACGAGCAACAGTCAGTATAAGCGCGGTATTCTTGCATAATCGACAACAGACGACTTGCGTTTAGCGCGGCCGTCTGTTATTATTATAAAAAGCTGTATGCAAAAAATTCGGCTTAATGCGCTTTTTTGGCGAAGGGCTTAACAATATTGACATATGCAATACGCAGGCGCGGCTTTGCGGCGTTGCGCCATCATTTTTTTACACCGGCTTTATAAATAAGGCGGAGAAGGGAGTATCCGATGAAATCAAAAATTGCGGCAGTGCTGGCTATAATGCTGCTGTTTACGGCACTGAGCGCATCCGTGGGAACGGTAACTGCTCAGGCCAAGGATAAATGCATACTGAGAGTTAAAATTTCCACCATAGGCTCGGTAAAAACGCTTGATTTTACGCCGGCGGGCACCTATGCCACGGATAACGGCAAGGCGCTGAAAAAGGGTGTAGTCTGCACCGTGAAAATTGAGGGGAATGCGGTGGTGCTTTATCAGGAGGGCAAGGAGGTATGCCGCGGCAGCAACGGCTATTTCCGATTGTATAAAGCGGATGCGGGCTATAACGGGCTTAAAATACAGTCCAACAGGTACGGGCTTTGCAATTATCTTGGGGATATGATATTTGCAAAGTCCGGCAGCTATCTGCTGGCCGTTAATTATGTGGATATGGAAACATATCTTGTGGGCGTTGTTGTGGGCGAGATCGGAGAGGGCTCGCCCCTTGAAGCGATAAAGGCGCAGGCCGTTGCGGCGCGTACATATGCCTACAATCTGCGCAAGAGCGGTACCTCGCCCCTGACCTACGATATAGGAGATACCTCCTCCAATCAAGTATATAAGGGCTATTCCACATCGTGGAAGCGGTGCATACAGGCGGTTCAGGAAACGGCAGGGCAGATACTTACCCACAGCGACGGGAAGCTGTGCGGAGCATGGTATTCCGACAATAACGGCGGTCAGACGCGTACGAATGTGAATGCATGGGGCGGCACGAAGGAGCCGTATCTTGAGGTATCGGACGATACATACGATTACAACTGCGGCGCCAGTGCGTCCATTTTGTACATGGCAAAGCAGGAGATGGAGGGGCGCGGAACCTGTTATATTATAGATGAGAGAATACGCAAGGTCATGGAGACCGAGCTGAAGATAGCGCTTTACGAAAAAGGATACAGTACGCTTGACGGCAATTATGTAATCAACGGCGTGACGGGAGCGCAGCTGCATACACAGCGCTTCCCCTATGAAAGCAATTCAAAATGCTATAATTTTCTGCGGGTCACCGTAAGCGTGAATGCGGTTAAGGGTCAGCAGGGCAGCGGAACGGTAAAGAAGGAGTTTATGCGCGTTTCGGGAGTTACGCGCAACGCCGGATTGTACGACGGACCGTCGTCCTCGTATGAAAAGCTTGCAAGCCTCTGGGCGGGGACGCGCGTAGAGGTTCTGGATAAATCGGGTAATTATTATAAAGTGATAACGGCGGGCGGCACGATAGGCTATATGAGCAAAAGCTATCTTTCGGGCAGCGTGATTGCGTATACGGACGTAGCCGGAATTGAGCCGGAGCCATCGCCTACTCCTACGGAAACTCCGACAGTGACTCCTGCGGAAACTCCGACCGCGACCCCTGAAGCGGATCCGTCACAAACGCCCGAGCAGCCTGCGGGAACGGAGGAACCGCAGGAGACTGCTGCGGCTCCGAGCGAAACACCGACGGAAACCGAAACCGAGCAGCCTGCTGCGAACTCGAGCACGACCCCGGAGATTACGGAGGATACAACGGTTCAGCCTGAAGAAAGCGTGCCTGTGCAGCGCAAAAAGTGCGCCATAGTGGTAAATGTTAATGTTTCGGTAAATATGCGTTCCGCCCCCAGTGCTTCGTCAACGAAAATAGGCACTGTGGCAAAGGGCGTTGAGGTGGAGGTGCTGGAGCAGCTTAGCGGCTGGGCAAAGGTGTGCACCGCGGACGGCACGGTGGGGTACATAAGCACGGATTATCTGAGCATATATTATGTGGACAACGGGGTTGAAACGCCGGAAATAGGCGAAGAGGCAAGCTTTGAGCTGGATCTGTTTATTGATGACATCCGTCAGGTGAGCCTTGCGGCGGGGCAGAACCTGAATTCGCGGCTTATGTATTATGTATATGAATATGAAGATTATTTCGTGTTGTCAATGCGCGGCAACGGACACGGAGTGGGACTGAGTCAGCGCGGTGCAATTGCGCGCGCTAAGGACGGACATGACTCAAACCAGATAATGGGCTTTTACTATCCCGGCGCTGTTATAATGGACAGCTTATATGTTGTTACCGACCCGAACAAAGAGGAGCCGGAGGATCCGTCCAAGGACTACGGAACCGTGACCACGCAGGATATGCTGGGCTCGGTGAATGTGCGTGCAGAGGCCACTACGGACAGCGCGGTGCTGGGAATGCTGGCATACGGAGCCCGCGTGGAGCTGATTGAAAAGCAGGGAGAATGGTATAAAGTAAATACGCGCTACGGCGAAGGTTATATTTATGCTGCATATATAACCCCGGACAAGCCGGAGATTGTGGAAACCCCGACGCCCTCGGAGGAGCCGGCGGCAACGCCGGATATAACGCCGGACAATACGGCAGAGCCTACGCCGGGAAGCAGCAGTGAAGCGCCCACGCAGACTCCAACGGCTGAGCCCACTCCTACGGCAACGCCGGTAGTAGTGACAAAGGGCAAGGTAATAAACTGCAATGTGGCGGTGAATATGCGTTCCGGGCCCTCCACAAGCCACACTAAAATCGGGCAGGCGGCAAAGG
>ERZ1026780.49-NODE-49-length-97276-cov-10.134086_pt1 | contig 97276 bp, 76 predicted proteins | sample MGYA00380126_ERZ1026780 | MGnify/ENA primary metagenome ERZ1026780 (study PRJEB33269, sample SAMEA4719762) | human gut metagenome | biome: human-associated habitat; feature: organic feature; material: feces | place: Cameroon | collected 2013-10 ... | reverse complement strand
GAAAATAATAACATCTAAAAATTATTTTCCGTGTCTACTTCTCGCGTCTGGTGCAAGAGTTCCCACAAGATAGGTCAATTTTTCTGAAGAAATTTTTGGGGAGAGGGTGTATTTTCCGAAATAAAATTTGCGGGACAGCCTTATTTTTCTTACATTAGCAGCTGTAAATCATAGGCTTATGGCAAATAGAATTTTCAGACGTAAAATATACGATCAAATCAAGCTTTGGAAAGAAGAAAATGACGGAAAGTCAGCTCTTCTAATAGAGGGGGCACGACGTGTCGGAAAATCTACGATTGTCGAACAATTCGCGCAAAATGAATATGAGTCATACATTCTGATTGACTTCAACAAATGCCCACAAAACATCCGCGCCTTATTCAACGACATGGATGACCTTGACTATGTGTTCATGATTCTTCAGCAACACTATCGCAAGACCCTGGAAAACAGGAAATCTGCGATAATCTTTGATGAGGTTCAGAAATGTCCGCAGGCTCGTCAGGCAATAAAATATCTCGTACAGGACGGTCGCTATGATTATCTCGAAACAGGCTCACTAATCAGCATAAAGAAAAATACAGAAAACATAACTATCCCGAGCGAGGAAGACAGCATACAGATGTATCCTATGGATTATGAAGAGTTCCGTTGGGCTCTCGGAGATGAAAGCACCCCCGCACTGCTGCGAAAGTTTTGGGAAATGAAAAAACCTCTCGGTCCGGCACACAGAAATGCGATGCGTGACCTACGCCTGTACATGTTAGTCGGAGGTATGCCGCAAGCGGTAAACGCATATCTTGACACCAACAACATGAGAAAAGTTGATGCGGCAAAACGCAAAATAATCAAACTGTATGGAGACGATTTCCGCAAGATAGATCCAACCGGCAGGATAACCAAGCTTTTCATGTCCATTCCCGGGCAACTCAGCCGCAACATATCAAGATTTCAGCCGAATTCCATCGTAAAAAATGCACCGACAGACAAGATGGAGGAGATGCTTGTTGCGCTTGAAGACAGCAAGACGGTCAATTTTGCATATCACGCAGATGACCCTAACGTCGGGATGGAACTCAACAAAGATGAAGCACGATTCAAACTTTTCTTATCAGACACAGGACTGTTCATAACAATGGCATTTGGGGACAAGAGTTACACAGAAAATGAAATCTACGACAAACTGCTTTCAGACAAACTCTCTGCAAACCTTGGCTATGTTTATGAGAATCTCATCGCCCAGATGCTTACGGCATCCGGCAACAAATTATTCTACTACACTTGGGCGAAAGACGAAAAGCATAATTATGAGATTGATTTTCTTCTTTCGCGCGGAGCCAAAATTGTCCCTGTCGAAGTAAAATCTTCGAGTCACAAATCACACGCATCGCTTGATGCTTTCTGCGAGAAGTTTTCGTCAAGAATTTCAAACAGATACCTGATATACACAAAAGACTTGCAGAAAGATGGACAGACGATACTTGTGCCGGCCTATATGACCCATCTATTATAAAAGGTCATAGAGATTAAATGGAAGACGCAGATTTAATCAAAATGAAACCTGCATAAGAGAAAAGAGGGTGACCAAAAAGTCTTTTATTCCCCCTCCTTCGGACTCACTACCCCCCCCGTTTGAGAAAAGCAAGAGTTTTCATAAAAACGGGGTGATTCTTTCTGAAGAAATTTTCGGGGAGAGGGTATATTTCCCGAAATAAAATTTGCGGGACAGCCTTGTTTTTCTACATCAAGTAGTTTTTAATCAGAGACTTATGACGCAGCAGAATTTTATTGAATTTCTTGACTACCATGGGAAGTCAAACACCGCCGCAACCTGTTGGTTGTGAAGATTTTGACAAACCGGTCAACGAAGCTGACCGAATAAAAAGCTTGAGAGGCGGGAGGCATAAAAGGATGGGATGACCGCCTTTTATGCCTCCCGCAATTGTTTGGCGGCAGCTTCAAGGGCGGAATAGAAATCTTCACCGAAAAAGTGGATAATTGGGGTTTTGAGGAACTGGTAGACGCGGATTTTCTTGCGGCGGCCGTTGGTGAAGGCGTCGCGGCAGATGTTCCAGCGGTGGAGATTCAGGGCCGTCATGCCGTTGGATAGTTTGGAGACGCGAATCGGGTAGAGGCGGCAGGAGATGGGCTTGCAGAAGTCGCCGTTGCCCTTGTTCCACTGTTCCTCGATTGTGCACAGACAGTTGCCGTCCGCATCACGGCGACAGTAGGCACACTCCTCAGAGCCTGGGACAAGTGGGGTGACGAGGTCGCCGTCAACGTCGATTTCAAAGAAGCCCTTCTCGTCAACAGCCCTGCGCCCGGCCTCGGACATCACCGGGCTGAAATGGCAGTAGTTCTTTTCAAGCGCCGGCAACTCGCATTCAAGCAAAGGAGCGCCACTGTCGCCTATCACGCAGCATATTCCCCTGCACTTGGCATAGTCACAGGCGAAATATTCGGTCAGTATTTCACCGGAGACGAGAATGTCGTCTATTTGTATTATCGAATTGTACTTACTCATAAATCCATCATTTCATCACGACATACTCGATCCTGCTGCCTTCAACGAGCTTTCGAAGCACATCCATGACCTGTTCGGCCGTCACCGCATTCATTCTGTCGGCTATCTTCGTGCTGAAGTCGCGCCCGTCGGCATAGCGGATAACAAGTGCATCGCGCCAATGATCTGCAGACCCGGCATCTATGCCATATTCGTTATTAAGCCGGGCCTTGAATGCTTTCAAGACAGATGCCGGCCATTCAGTCTGCGGTGCCTCTGTCAAAGCCGTGCGCAGACGGGCCAGGACAGACAGTATCTCCGTATCGTCAAGGCTGCCGTAAGCAAAGCCGTCCTCCGGGATGCGGTCAAGTGAAATCAGCACGCTGAAACGCTCCTGTGGATAGAGAAGGTATGACGAAGCGACGCTCACATGGAACCCGGTTCCGACGAGTGCCCCATGCAGACTATCTTCCAGCAGGCTTGCGGCAAGGCGGGAGGCGCAGAGATTCGCGGCGTTCATCGGCACAGCAGCAGAAAGAAGCACGTCGATACTCTCGGCAGCTCCACTGCGGAAAGTCGTGGACTGCCCTGAAACCGGCTGGAATCTCACACGGGGACGTTTTTCTGAGCGTCCGGAAACAGGGAACTCCCCGGCATACCAGACAAGGCGTTTCTGAAGTGCAGCAGGTTCCATGTCAGCACAAATCACAATAAAGCCCTCCCCGACATCGGAAAACACATCGGCGAACAGTCTGTCCGCCTTGGCAACGGTCCGCGGCGTGAAGTTTTCATACATCCGTACTCCGGAATACGGATTGCCGGCGCATACAAGGCTGTCGATTCCGGCAAGTCGGGCATTGCGCCCTCCGGCAGACAGTCTTTTCTGCACTGATGCTGAGCGAAGCAGTTCAGCCGCTGCGGTCGTGTCTGTGGAACTTTCACGGAACATCCCCACAAGTCCCTGCAGCAGCAGGTTCAGGCTGCGCGGAGTGGCCGTACCCTTAAGAGTAGTGGAATAGAGCGAGACTTCGGCATCTGCGATGATTCCGGTGGCTGTCATGATGTCTCTGAGATTGCGGTTGTCAATTCCGGAAATCGTGCGGCACTTCAGCAGTTCCGGAAGGAATGCCGCCTCACCGGGAACAAGGTCGTCAGCAGAAGCATAGCCCTTGTCCACATTCAGAGCCCAGGAAATCCGTTTCGCTCCAGGGACCCTTTTATAATAAACCCTCAGCCCGTTCTGGAAAGTCCAAGTCTCCCCGCCGGACATAAGTTCCTTGCCGGTCCTGACCTTGGATTTCTTGGACGACGGACCGGGAAGAAGGAGAGTGTCGCGCAGATCAAGGGAGTGTCTGCGGACCGTCTTCCCATCATTCCATCCGGCACAAAAAGCGCTACAGCTGTCATCGGGAGAAAGAAGGGCCTCGGAGAAAGTCTTCATCAGACGCAGCTGCAAAGTGTCCGGAAGTACTCTTGACTGGCAGAATTCGCAGAGTTGCGCTCCAGTGCTGAGCGGAGCGTCGCGAAGGAATGAAGCGGAGCACAGCCTTACATACTCGGAATTCTTCACCGAGCGTGCCGACGTGCCGAGACATTTCTCTCCATACAGCTGCGACGAAAGCACTATGTCATTAACGTCCATCTCCCCCCTGTCGAGCGAACCGAGGACCTCGCCGAAACACTTCATTGCGGCATCGGCATCTTTCTGCAACACACAGAACGACAGCGATATTGACTCAAATCCTGAAACGTCTGCACTGGAAAGATGGTCTGACTCGACTCCCGAGAAAGGAATGGCTGCAGAATTCAGAGCATCCCGGAGGCGGTTCTCTGCGATGAATCGGAACGTATCCGACATCTTGTCAATCACGGCAAACTGTGGCGTCGGCATAAGTTCCGCCGGTATCCTCGGAAAATAAAACGAGGAGGCTATCCGACAGACTCCGCCATCGAGTTTGTCGACCGAAACTTTAGTCGGACGGACGGGCTCCTCAGATGCAGAATAAACACGGGTGGAATCTCGAAGAACGGAATTTCTCGGTGTCATGAGTGAAAATATCCCCATTTTTGAGACCAGATCCTTGCCATTCACGTCGCCGGAGACTATCACAGCCATGTTTTCAAGAGGAAAATGAAGACTGTCTTTCGTCGTCACGGCGTTCGCGGACAGTTCATCGGCAATTCCGAACACAGCAAGCAACAGTGAGTCGGCAAGGGCGGCACTCCGCGAGAGCATTACATCCTTGAAACGAAACGTCACTGCATCGTCCGAGCATTCGGCATATCCCTTTACCGTCGGAGCCACGGCATTGGAAGACAAGAATTTCTGAAGACTGCGGTTCTGAAGCCGTCCACGGTCAGAGAGTATTTTCCGCGACACGTCCACATAATCCCCCGCATCTGCGGAATGCCGGTACACGAGAGCAAAATCTGCGAATCCCTTTTCCGCAGGATTCGACACGACATAATAGCTCATTCCGTTGGGGAATGTCCCTGTAACTATCTTTGAATCAGCCGGCAGCTTCTTCAGGCCTTGAGCCGTGGAAAACGGGACGCCACAAGTCACAAGCAGCGACACAGTCAAAAACAAAATCCGTATGTTCTTCATTTTAAATCTATACCCGAAAATTATCGACAAATCTGACGCAGTTAATTTTTAACGATTACTTACCCTTACAAAGTTAGTGCAAATGGCAAGAATAAGAGACCAAATTGTACACTTTTAAGAAATATATGTTAAATTTGCGGTTCGTGGCATAAGTATGCCGTAAATTGTGAATGTTAAAATTTCAGCGATATGAAAAAGATTTTGCTTATCATTGCGGCGACACTCGCGACTGCTGTTGCCGTTTCTGCGCAGGACATGGCGCAGGCTACCGAGACTTATAACAACGGGGCAATGGCGCTTCAGGCAGGAAACAACACCGAAGCCCTTGAAAATTTCAAGGCGGCGCTCACAATGGCTGAGGCCTGCGGCGAAGAAGGTGCGGAGATGGTGAATAACTGCAAGGAGTATATTCCTAAAATCATGTTCAACGTAGCCAAAGAATCCATCAAGGAAGGCAACTACGACAAGGGCATCGCCGAAATTGACGAAGCCGTCGCACAGGCTAAGGAATATGGAGTGACAGATGTCGTAGAGGATGCGGAGACTCTCAAACCTCAGGTTCTCATGAATAAGGCAAACGACCTTCTTAAGACCAAGAATCTTGACGGTGCCATCGCTGCATACAACGACTTGCTCGCACTGAACCCTGCCAACGGAACTGCTCAGCTCCGTCTCGGAATGGCTTACGCGCAGAAGGGTGACACGGCAAACGCCGAGACCGCATACCTTGCAGCAGCGGAGAACGGCCAGGAGAAGGCAGCCAACAAGCAGCTTGCAAACATGTATCTTAAGAAAGCCCAGGCAGCCCTCAAAGGTCAGAAATATGCTGACGCATACGATGCTGCACTGAAGTCAAACAGCTTCGTGGAGAGCGGCAACGCACTTTACTTCGCCGGCATGTCGGCTCAGAAACTCGGTCAGGACGAAAAGGCAAACGAGGCTTTCGAGCAGTTCCTCGTGGTCGCTCCGAACGACAAGAAGGCTGATGACATCAAGTGCACTCTTGCGGTTTCCTACCAGAAAGCCGGAAACAAGGCAAAGGCAGTCGAGTACTACCAGCAGATTCTGACGAATCCTAAGTACACCGAGGTTGCAAAGGCGCAGATTGCGGCGCTTGGAAAATAATTTGCCCTGCTGCAGCACGTTTTCCTGACATGAGAGAACTTGAACTGCTTGCTCCGGCAAGAAACATTGAAATCGGCATCGCGGCCATTGACTGCGGTGCCGATGCCGTTTATCTCGCAGGGCCGGCCTTCGGAGCGAGACAGGCGGCAGGAAACAGCGTTGAGGACATCCGTAGGCTTTGCTCGTATGCCCATAGGTTTGGTGCGAGAGTGTTCGTGACGCTGAACACGATCATCTTTGAAGATGAACTGGACGCTGCCTATGCACTTGCGCTTGCAATGCAGGAGGCCGGGGCGGAGGCTCTGATTGTGCAGGACTTTGCGCTGCCCGCGTTTGAGTTGAGGCAACCGGAGGAACTGACGATTCCGCTACATGCCTCGACTCAGTGCTCGATTCGGACTGTGGAGGAGGCCCGCAGGATGGATGCACTCGGGTTCTCGAGGATCGTGCTTGAGAGAGAGCTGCCTCTGTCGACGGTGAGAGAAATATGCTCTGCAGTGAGCTGCGAGGTGGAGGCATTTGTGCACGGGGCGCTGTGCGTGTGCTATAGCGGTCAGTGCTATCTGTCACATATGCTGAGCGGCCGGAGCGCAAATAGAGGAGAGTGCGTGCAGGCGTGCCGTTCGAGATATGATCTGGTGAACGCGGATGGCAAGCCGGTGAGGTGGCCGGACTTGTCAAATGGGCGTGAAGCCTTGGCAGGGGAAGGGGCACGGCTGGCAGCAGGATACAAGCCGGGAAAGCCCGTAGCAGAGGACAGGACGCTACTGTCGCTGCGTGACCTAAACTTGCTTGGGCGTCTACCGGAGATGGCGGCGGCCGGAGTCAGTTCATTCAAGATTGAGGGACGGCTCAAGAGCATCTCATACGTAAGGAATATCGTGGCCGCCTACTCGCAAGCGTTGGATAGGCTTGTGAGCGCAAATCCGGACATATATTGCCGCGCATCGCACGGACATGAAGTCTGCGGTTTCACCCCGGCCCCGGCGAAAAGTTTCAACAGAGGGTTCACGCAATTGTACTTTGACGGACAGCGTAGTCAGTGGGCATGCCTTGACGCAGGCAAGGCACTTGGAGAGGAAGTCGGGACAGTGGCTTCCATCGAAAGGCTAAGAAACGGAATTAGACTGACAATCAAACCAATGCATCAACAGGGAACAACTGCAGAGCATGGTAGACAGCACCGGGAAACAAGAACTGCAGCCACATCGTTTCACAACGGCGACGGCTTCTCGTTCATCGGCCGGGACGGCAAGGAGCACGGATTCAGGGCAGACATCTGCGAGGGCAACACGATTCTTTGCCGGGCCGCAGATGGCATAGCTCCGGGGATGCGGCTTTACCGCAACCTCGACACGGCCTTCGAGAAGGAACTCGAAAAGGGCGCCACTCGCAGGATTGGAGTCAATTTGACTGTAGATATCAACGAAACCGACAGCCCTATAGCAAGCCGACACAAGGTGGAATGCGTCAGGAACTTCCGGGTCATTGTCAATGCCGCCAGCGAAGACGGACGTGAAACTCACTACGCTACAGACATCGAGACGGAGCCGGCAAGAAACAGGGAGCGCATGCTCGGGATGATTTCCGGCCAGCTCGGCAAGGACTCGGGCATCTACAGCTTCTCGGTGGAGGACATACTGTGCAATGGTGAGAGCTGTATCAAACGCGAAGCTGACGGCAACATTCCAATGATTTCAGCCGCGCATCTCAACGGAATCCGCCGTTCTATTGCCGAGGCGCTCGACAATCTTCCATGCAATGCGCGCCCGCTGAACCAGGCCACAATCAGGGGCAGTCTTGCGAAACAGCTTGAATTTCCACCCCTCATCAGCTATAAAAGTGACGTCGCCAACAGTCTCGCCGCCGGTCTCTACAGACGCCTCGGTGCAGAGATTGTCGCACCGGCCTACGAAATCGAGCCGTCTGACTCCATCGAACTGATGCGCAGCAAATACTGCCTCCTACACGAAATAGGTCTCTGCCGCAAGACACCGGCCTACGCTGCCTTCGCCACCGCCAACGACATCCGCGACGGACTCTTTCTCCGCAACAACGGCCGTCTTCTCGTCCTTGACTTCGACTGCCGCAACTGCGAGATGGTTGTTGGCAAGGCAGGCAAAGCGCGAACAAAATTTGCTATCTTTGCAAGAAATGATACAAGACTTATAGATAATGACATTCAAAGACATACTTGAAGAATTTCGCAGTAAGTCATTCTCTGAAAAGGAAAAGGGAACCCAATTCGAGAGGCTTATTCAGTCGTGGCTTCGCACCGACCCCAGGTATTCCCAACTCACTAAGGTTTGGCTTTGGGAGAATTTTCCTTCCAGAAAAGACTTCGGAGGCAAGGATATAGGAATCGACCTTGTCGCAAAGACTGAATTGGGAGACTATTGGGCTATCCAATGCAAGTGTTATAAAGAAAATACAAGTATCGACAAGCCGGCTGTCGATTCATTCTTGTCCACTTCAAGCAAGACTTTCCGTGACCCCGAAACGCTTCAGACGGTCAAATTTGCAGTCAGAATGTGGATATCCACAACAGAAAAGTGGGGTTCCACCGCTGAGGAAGCAATCCGCAATCAAGACCCTCCTCTCACCAGAGTCGGTTTGGTCGACCTCGAATCATCTCCTGTCGAATGGGGCAAACTACTTGAGGGTATTGAAGGAAAAGAAGCTTTGATTGGTGGGAAAACACCGTTGAAGCATCAGTTGGAGGCGGTATCAAAAGCAGATCTCCACTATTCGGTCAATGACCGAGGCAAACTCATAATGGCTTGCGGGACAGGTAAGACCTACACCTCACTTGTGATGGTGGAAACACTTCTGAAACAAAAAGGACTTGTGTTGTTTATGGTTCCGTCCATATCCCTTCTTGGACAGAGTCTTAACGCTTGGGCAGCAGATGCAAAAAAGCCAATCAAAGCAGTCTGCATATGTTCCGACAGCAAGGCGTCAAGAAAAATACAGAATGAATTGGACCTCATAAGCGACGAGGCCATAGACATTGCCGTACCGGCTTGCACAAACCCGGATTCTATTGTCAGACAATTAAAAAGCTTTCGACACCACGACGGACTCGTCGTTGTCTTTTCGACTTATCAGTCAATTGATGCAGTTTCTCAGGCACAACGAAAATTGCTCAAATCGACAAATAACGAATACGGCGTCTTCGATTTCATCGTATGCGATGAGGCTCACAGGACAACGGGAGTCAAACTGAGTGATTCCGACGAAAGTAACTTCACGAAAATTCATTCCGACGAAAATGTCTTGGGCAAGAAACGCCTTTATATGACGGCAACTCCCCGTCTTTATGGAGAATCTGCAAAAATCAAGGCATCAGAAAAAGACTGCATACTCTGCTCTATGGACGATGAAAACATCTATGGAAAAGAGTTTTATAGAGTGAACTTCGCCTACGCTGTCACCAATGGTCTTCTGACAGACTATAAAGTGCTCGTATTGACTGTCAGCGAGGAGGATATCCCCACAAATCTTCAAACAGAGATAAAACTTGGACTTCGCACGGAACTGAACTACGACGACACAGCAAAACTCATTGGCGTCATCAACGGATTGTCGAAAATCATACGAGGAGACGATGGCAGGACTTGGAGCGCTGACCCCTGCAAGATGAAACGTGCTTTGGCCTTCTGTTCGGCAATCGGTGATGTCAACAAGACCGGAACATCAAAAAACGTCACAGCCATCCTTCCTGAAATTGACAGAAAATATAAGGAACAGATTGTGACAGAGGACGAGCGCAACCGAGTTGTAAACATCAACACAAGACACATTGACGGGTCTATGAACTCATCCGAGAGAAATGAGATCCTCTCCTGGCTCAAGGAAGATGGCGAGGAGGGAGAGTGCAAGGTTGTTACAAATGTGCGCTGCCTCTCTGAAGGAGTCGATGTTCCTGCCCTGGACGCCGTTTTATTCCTATCCTCCAGAAACAGTCAGGTGGATGTCGTCCAGTCTGTCGGACGTGTTATGCGAAATTTTCATAAAGGCAGCCCGGATGAGAAAAAATATGGATATATCATCATCCCTGTCGTTGTTCCACAGAATGTAAAGCCGGAAGACGCTCTCAGCGACAACAGATATTTCAAGGTAGTCTGGGACATCTTGAATGCCCTCCGCTCACACGACGACCAATTCAATGCGGAAGTGCAGAAACTCTCCCTCAACAAGAAAAAGGAAGGAAAAGTCACAATCGGTGGCGTCGGCATAGGACATAATAGCCTCGTGGATGGATATAACCAAGATGATGAAGACGCACAAGTTCTCGAAGACGCGGAAATCGCGCGCCAGCTGGACATCCGTTTCGGAGAACTCAAAGACGGAATATACGCCAAACTTGTCGAAAAGTGCGGCGATAGGATGTATTGGGAGAACTGGGCGAAAGAAGTCGGTGTCATCGCTCAAAAGTTTATCGACAGGATTCATCGGCTGGTCATTAAGGAACATCGACACGAAACCGAATTCAATAAATATCTCGAAGGTCTGAGGAAGAACCTCAACCCGTCTGTAGATGTCGGTCAGGCAATCGAAATGCTTGCTCAGCATATGATAACCAAACCCGTATTCGATGCGCTTTTTGCTGACTATTCATTTGTAACTAACAACGCCGTCAGCCGTTCGATGCAATCGATGATTGACATTCTGAAAGAAGAGGCCTTCGAAAAAGACACCGAGGTTCTCGACAAATTCTACACCTCTGTCAAAATCAATGTCGGAAACATAGACAATCTTGAGGGAAAGCAGACTGTAATCAAGAATCTCTATGAGAAGTTCTTCAAGGGAGCCTTCCCGAAGACAGTCGATAAACTCGGCATAGTCTACACCCCGATAGAATGTGTGGATTTCATCATCCGTTCAGTAAATGAAATCCTCAAATCCGAATTCGGCACATCCCTGACAGAAGAGAATGTCCACATCCTCGACCCGTTCACCGGAACCGGGACATTCATCACCAGACTTCTCCAATCGGGGCTCATCCGCCGGGAGGATATGGAGAGGAAGTATCTCAATGAGATTCATTGCAACGAAATAGTACTCCTTGCTTACTATATAGCCGACGTAAATATTGAGAGCGTATTTCACGACTTGACTCATCGGAAGGAATATCTCCCCTATGACGGAATATGCCTCACGGACACATTCCAACTTAACGAGGATGGCGACAGGGACATATTTTCACAGTTGTTCAAAGAGAATTCGGAGCGGGTGATTAGGCAAAAGAAGGCCCCTGTCCGAGTCATTCTCGGCAACCCGCCATATTCCGTTGGACAGAAATCGGCGAATGACAATGCGCAGAATCTCAGTTATCCTATGCTGGAGAGTAGAATTGAAGAAACCTACGCAAGGAATAGTTCTGTGAACCTCGCGAAGGCGTTGTATGACAGCTACGTAAAGGCCTTCCGTTGGGCGAGTGACAGAATCTCCCGGTGTGATGAGGGCGGTATTGTCGCTTTCATCAGTAATGGCGCCTGGATTGACGGCAATGCTCAGGAAGGAGTTCGCAGATGCTTCGAGAAAGAGTTTTCATCCGTTTGGGTTTTTAATCTTAGGGGAAATGCGAGGACTCAAGGAGAATTACGTAGAAAAGAGGGCGGGGGAATCTTTAGCGATGGTTCACGCACTCCGATAGCCATTACGATTCTCGTCAAGAACCCGGCAAAAATGAAGGGCAAAGCCGAAATCCACTACCACGACATCGGAGACTATCTGACTCGCGAGCAAAAGCTCAATATTATCAGTGACTTCAAGTCTGTCGCTTCGAGGAAGATGGAGTGGCAAAGCATAGTGCCGAACAAAAAGGGAGACTGGATAAACCAGCGCGGGGACGAATTTGATGCGCTTGTGCCGCTTGCTCCAGAGAAAAAATTTGATATCAAGGCTCAAAGCGTTTTCAATACCTATATTATTGGTGTTGCAACAAATAGAGATGTTTGGGTCAGTGGATTTTCAAAAGAGAAAGTTGAGAATAATATGAAATCGCTAATTGACTTTTACAATAGTCAAATAGGCAAGAGTCAAGTATCGCGAGACGACACGAAAATTAGCTGGACAGTAAATCTGTTGAAAGACGTCGCTAATGGTAAAGTACATCATTTTGTAAAGTCCGCATTTGTAGAGAGTCTTTATCGACCTTTCGAGAAGGTTAACCTGTTATATGACAAGTCATTTATAGAACGTCCTGGACTTTGGAAACGACTTTTCCCTTCTTGCGAATACGAAAATTTGGTAATATGCATAAGTGCTGCCAAAGGTATGACAGTTCTTATTTCCGATATCATAGCAGATTTACATTTCATTGGAGATTCCCAATGCTTCCCACTCTATTGGTATGAAGAAAACAAAAATCCGCAAGGCTCTCTCTTCGACGATGTTGACGACAGCAAATATATCCGGAGGGACGGCATTTCCGACTGGATGCTCAAAGAACTCCGGGCCCGCTACGGCAACACGAAATCCCTCACCAAGGAGCACATATTCTATTATGTCTATGGTTTCCTCCATAGTGAACAATACAGAACCAAATTTGCAGCGGAACTTAAAAAGTCACTCCCGCGCATATCCTTCCCTGACAAGGTGGAAGATTTTCTGAAATTCTACAATGCTGGAAAGAAACTCGCGGAACTTCACCTGCACTATGAGGATGTTCCCGCATACCCGGACGTCTGCATCGAAGCCGATGAAGAGGAAGGCGATTCCTTCGATTTCTATTCGGTTCAGAAGATGAGATTCCCATCCAAAACGCAGAAAGACACCATCATCTACAATGGACATATCCGCATCAGCGGAATTCCCGAAAAGGCGTATGGGTATGTTGTAAACGGGAAATCCGCCATCGAGTGGATAATGGAGCGTTATCAGGTGACAATTGATGATGGCAAAAACGGGAGTATGATTAAGAACGACCCGAACGCCTGGTCACGTGAACACAACAAACCCCGCTACATCCTCGACCTTCTTCTGTCTGTAATCAACGTCTCTGTCAAGACTATAGATATAGTGAATAGCCTTCCGGAGATTAACCTCTAAAATTTCAGGATATGGAAAATTCAGATATAATTACAAACGGAGCCGCTAACATTGAATATCTCGATTTAGTGAATGAGATCTCATCTTTATGGGACAATGCGAAATACAGAGCATGCACTGCAGTCAACGGGGAACTGCTTGAGGCCAATTGGAATACAGGAAAATACATAGTTGAGTTTGAGCAGCACGGAAACGAAAGAGCCGAGTATGGTAGCAAATTGCTCACAAGGCTTTCAAAAGACCTGACATTACGAAAAGGGAAAGGATTCAATCGCTCCAATCTCATATATATGCGTAAGTTGTACATCGCATTCCCGATTTGTGGGACAGTGTCCCACAAATTGACCTGGAGTCATTACTATGAACTTCTGAAATGTGATGACAAAATGGAAATGAACTTCTATTTCAATGAATCGATCAAAGAAAACTGGACTGTCAGAGAACTCAAACGGCAAATGAAAAGTTCTCTATTTCAAAGAATTGCATTAAGCACAGACAAGAAAGGAGTTCTTGAACTGGCAAATAAAGGACATCAAGTACAAAGACCGCAAGACATTATCAGAGACCCTTTTGTCCTGGAATTTACAGGACTTCCACAACAAAAAAGATATAAGGAGGGCGAACTTGAATCTGCACTAAGAGTCAATATGGAAAAGTTCTTACTGGAACTTGGCAGAGGCTTCGCATTTATCGGCCGCCAATATGTGATGAATATCGGCAGCCGACGCTTTAAAATAGACTTGGTCTTCTATCACTGCATTCTCAAGTGTTATGTCCTAATTGATTTGAAACGGGCAGAAATCAAGCATGGGGACATTGGACAAATGAATTTGTACCTCAACTATTTCAAGTCCGAGATTTGCCAACCCGATGACAATCCACCAATCGGAATCGTCCTTGGAGCGCGGAAAGATGAAGTCTTGATGGAATATGCCACACAAGGAATTACCAATCAGTTGTTCACTGCCCGTTATCAGTTATACCTTCCCAAAAAAGAAGAGTTGCAGGCACAATTGGATAATATACTGAATGCTTCGGAATAACACGAAGTTACAGCATCATCCTTCATCAGTATTCGAGGACTTCAAAGGTGATGTCCACGTCGCCGAAGTGGCCTACGAGGTTGCTGGTGGCGTCGATGTAGCGGCGGCTGAGCTGACCGCGCCAGACAATGTCGTCGCGGGAGTTGAACGGAAGAGAAATGTCAAAGCCGTAGCTCTTGGACTTGATTTTGACCACTGCGGAGCATTTCCACTGATCAAGAGTGCCACCGTCGTCTTCCGTTATCATGAAAGCAACTTGGGTGAGCTGCTCGGACCAGTCCGAGACAATCACAGTGTTAAACGGCAGGGGCTGTCCTTTCTGCTTGCGCTTCACAACGACCATAAAGTCTGTGACTTGCGGAGTGTAGAGGCGCAGTTCAGCCTCGGTGGAGGCGAAGAAATCGTTGACGGAACCGGCCTTGATGAAGAACTCGGAGCCGCCGGCAAACCAGCAGTCGTAGTTGCGTTTCATCGTGAATTCCTTGAGTACAAGAGTCTTCAATGTAGAAGCTCTTGTCGATGCGGCGGACGCAGAAGCCTGTCTTTTTCCGCCGATAATCAGCGCTCCGCCTCCATTGTCCCATTCAGGGTGCTCGCGGCGCATGATTTCAAGCGAAGTGAAGCCGCAGTCCGAGTTGCGGTTCACCACCCAAACCGGGTTCTTCTCGGCAAATGCCTCGTCCACCTCCACTTCTTCGACACGGCTTGAACCATCAGGTTGCCGCACCACCTTGTAGCCTATATTCACATCCGAATCGTCTCCCGGGTCAAAGGTAAAGACCGGCTCCGACTGCCCGTCCCAGTTTTCAGAATACGGCCAATAAATCTGCACGTCCGATGACTCCAGGGCAGCAAGGTAAGCATCCGCATCATCCCCGAAACCGGAGTCTGCCATGCCGGCGCCAGATGAGGCGGCATCCGAGTTTCCAGACCGTGAGTCATCAGAATCAGCCTTGCCTGCCTCCACGGACTTGGTGGCTACAGAAGCCCTCACATGCTCGCGTATAAGTTCCCTCAAAGGACGTCCGTAGGCCTTCGACACAGTCGCCGCCTTGGTCCGGCTGTCTCCTACTCCCTTTCCAGGCGAGGCAAAGAGGTCCGACATCGTGTATTCCTCATCGTAGCCGTTGCCTGAAGACGACTCCACCGCCGAGTGCACCTCACGATAATGCTCCGGCTCCAGCGGCAGTTCCGAAAGCATGGCAGCCACACGGTCAAGTGCAACCGGACTCACATCATTGTCAGAGGAGTCTTCTCCAATCACTTTTTCACAGGAAAACAGTAGCGGGAGCAGTCCCGCGCACAAAAACAGTCTGAACTTTCTCATAGCAATTTTCATTTGTTGCCGCAAAGTGACAAAGAAAATCCGGCAGATGGAAATATTCAGCGGATAAAGTCTCTAACATGCCACACAGGGCAGCCAAAGGCAGATTCTGGCTCCCGATTAAACGAAAAGTTTGCGCAAACTTTATCAAATACGTCACCCTCAGACAAGGTATGAGACCCACTTCGCAGGACGACAGAGGGCTATTTTCTTGCAACAGTAAAGCGCGGCTTGCCAAAATAGTCGCTGACGGTTTCAACCTCGGAAAAATTGCAACAAATTGTTGCAGTTTCCTCCGCCAGGGCCTCATTTTGCTCTAAGAACAACAGACCGCCCGGAACGAGAAGCCGCTCCGCCCAATCACGGATGGCCTTGTAGAACTTAAGAGGATTGGCATCCGGGACAAAGAGCGCCAGAGACGGCTCATGCTCAAGGACATTGCGTCTGATCTGCGGGCGCTCGCCATCACGGACGTATGGAGGATTTGAGATTATGACATCGAACGAGTCAAACTCATTGTGACATATGAATTCATCCGGACCGCGAAGAATGTCATATTCCACAAACTTAGGCTGTTTCGTAAGGCACTCCCGCCCGCCCGATTTTGCGTTTTTCTGCGAAGTTTCAGGCAAAAGTCCCTGATTCAATGCCACATCGAGAGCCGCAGGCGATATGTCAACCCCTACGACATCGGAGCCGGGCAGTTCAAGTGCAAGCGTCCAGGCGATGCAGCCGGACCCCGTACACAAATCAAGAATGCGGAGCGATTCCCACCCCCGAACTGAGATTCGTTCAATCGCCTCCCGGCACAACTGCTCTGTCTCGGGACGCGGAATCAGAACCGCCGGAGTGACATTGAAGCGACGTCCATAAAACTCCGTCCATCCGACGATGTACTGAAGAGGCTCCCCTGCCGCCAGCCTCCGCGCGCAGTCGAGAAACCGGCTGCATTCCCGCTCGTCAATTTCATTGAACGGGTCGACAAGGACAGCATAGCGAGGAAGATGCAGTACATCCTCAAGAACAGCGTTAAGCAGACTGTCGCGCTCCCTGCTGTCCGGATATTCTCTTGAGGTCAGTGCACGTCCCTCATCATATAAGTCTTTAAGCCACATAATGTTTGCACAAAGATTCCCGTTTCATCCGAAACGACAGGAGAACAAACTCCTTCGGACTTCCTACCTGCCGGTATTCTCGATTATAGTATTCAGGAAATCCGTCATGTCGAGCCCGGCCGTACGCACCATCTTCGGAACGAGGGACGCAGCCGTCATTCCCGGAATCGTGTTCATTTCAAGGAAATAAAGCCCGTCGGACGAAAGTATATAGTCCATGCGGACGACTCCGGAGCAGCCGATGTGGGCATATATCTTCTTTGAAGTCTCCTGCACCATGGAAGTCGTTGCGGCATCGAGCGGTGCCGGGCATATTTCTTCGCTTGCACCATTGTATTTCGCGTCGTAATCGAAGAATTCATGGCTCGTCACAATCTCGATAACAGGGAGCGCAACTTCCGACTTTCCGTCGAAGTAGACGGCACAGGTAATCTCACGTCCGACAATAGCCTCCTCTGCAAGAATAGTCGCGCTGTCCTCGAAGGCATAGTTCACGGCCTTGTCGAAATCCTCGGCAGTCTTGACCTTGGTCACGCCGAAACTTGAGCCACCATCGGTTGGCTTGACGAACATCGGAAGTCCCAACTTCGCCACGGCCTTGTCCGCAAGTCCCTCCAGAGACTCGCCTCTGCGGATGAACAGGTCTTTGGCAACCTTCACGAAATCAACATCTTTCAGGTAGCTCTTGCAAGAGAACTTATCGAATGTAATCGCCGAAACAAACGCACTGCAACTGCTGAACGGAACCCGGAGCATTTCGAGATAGCCCTGCATCTGACCATTCTCGCCAGGGATACCGTGCTGCATGATATAGGCATAGTCGAACTTCACACGGGCACCGCCAATCTCAGCGGAGAAATCGGTCTTGTCGACCTGAGGAGCCTCCCCTTCCGCAAACTCGACGCGCTCTCCCCCTTTCGGACGCATCGCGACAACGTTCCATTGTCCGAAACGCGCGAATATTTCGTAAACATCATATTTCGTCCCGTCAATCTGCGACGCCGTAAATTTTCCGCTGCGGCAGGAAACCTCCCATTCAGAGGAGTCGCTGCTGTATATCACAGCGATGTTTTTGTAATTTTTCATATATCTCACTCAAAATAATAATCCTCTTCAGCCGACTGCGCCTCAACGGCCTTCTTCTCCCCCGGCGCCTTAGTCGCCAGAGCGTCGCATCCGATGTTCATCACCACTCCGGACGGTGGAGTGAAATGATCGTCCTCGCTCACTCCAAGAGAACCGTCACGCAAGACCTTCTTCATAAACAGCCCCCAGATCGGGAGTGCCATGTTGGAGCCGCCTCCGAGCGCCGTTGAGTTGAAGTGAATCTGACGGTCCTCGCCACCGACCCAGACTCCGGCAGTAATCGTCGGGGTGTAGCCGATGAACCAGCCGTCGGAGTTGTCGTTGGTTGTTCCGGTCTTTCCGGCAATCTCGCCCTTGAGCCCGTACTTCGCGCGAAGCCTGATTCCCGTTCCGTGGTCGACCACAGAGCGCATCATGTCCACCATCTCGTAGGCCGTGTACTCACTGATCGCCACCTTCTTGTGGTTGGAGAACTCGCTGACGGTGTTGCCCGTGTTGTCCTCGATGCGCGTCACGAACATAGGCGTAATGGCCATACCTTTGGACGGGAAAGTGTTGTAGGCGGCAATCATATCGTAAGGCATCTGGTCCGTCGAGCCGACGCAGAGTGACTCCACCTCGTCAATGTGGCCGTTTATGCCCATTTTGTGCATCATCTCGGCCATCGCGTGCGGGCCGTACTGTTTCATAAGGTAGGCCGAGATGTTGTTGGAACTTTTCGTCAGCCCCCATTTCAGAGTCACTGTAAGCCCAATCCACTCGTCCTTGTCGGTGCTTCGTGGAGTCCACGTATCATCCCCGACGACGAATGTCTGCGGAACATTCACAACTTCCGTACAAGGGGTGAGTCCGTCCTGCATAGCCAAAGAATAGAGGAAAGGCTTTATCGTAGAGCCCACCTGACGCTTGCCTTGGCGTGCATTGTCATATTTGAACCAGCGGTAGTTCGGACCGCCGACATAAGCCTTGACGAATCCGGTGTTGGGCTCAACTGCCACGAACGCCGCCCGGAGGAATGATTTATAATATTTTATGGAGTCGTCGGGAGTCATCAAAGTGTCGATATACCCCTTCCCTTTCCAGGAGAAAACCCTCATCCTGGTCTTCTCGCCGAAACTTTTCGCAATCTCCGACTCGGATGCCCCGTCTTTCTTCATCATGCGGTAGCGGTCGCTCCACCGACGTGCCTGCTTCATCAGCCTGTCCCTTGTGGCGGCGTCGACGTCCGAAGCAAAAGGAGCGTGCGGCTTGCGTTTGAGTTCACGGAAGAAAGTTGGCTGGAGATCCTTTCCGAGATGCTCGGCAACGGCCTCTTCCGCATAGCGCTGCATATTCTTGTCGATGGTTGAATAAATCCTCAGGCCGTCGCGATAGAGATCGTACTGCGAGCCGTCGGCCTTGCGGTTCTTGTCCAGCCAGCCGTAAAGTCCGTCGGTCTCCCAGCGGAGCGAGTCGGCGGCATAGTCCTCCGCATAGTAATAGTCACTGCGCTTTGGCTTACGGGCCTTCATCGTACGGATGAGCATATCCTTGAAATAAGGGCCGAGACCCGCGTTGTGGTCCATCACCTGATGCGCGGAGACATTAATCGGTATCTGCTGAATCGAGTCCCGCTGCGCCTCAGTGAGGTAGCCGGCCTTCTCCATCTGCCCGATCACGAAGTTCCTGCGTTGCAGCGACTTGTCCGGATTAATCACCGGATTGTAGCGCGTCGGCTTGTTCACCATCCCGACCAGCGTCGCGCTTTCCTCAATCGTCAGCTCGGACGGGTTCTTCGCGAAGAATGTCTGTGACGCCGCCTTCACCCCGTATGCGTTGCTTCCGAAAAAGACGGCATTCATATACATGTCCATAATCTCGTCCTTGGTGTAGTTGCGTTCAAGCTTCACGGCCGTAATCCACTCTTTCAGTTTCACCCACACCATCTTGACCTTCGACCATCCCGGCACTTTGCTGCTTACGTCCGCACGCGGATAGAGGGTCTTTGCGAGCTGCTGGGTGATGGTGCTGCCTCCTCCCTGGCTCGAATCGCGGGCGAGCAGAGTCTTGAAGAACACCCTGCCGAGGCTCAAGAAATCAATCCCGGAATGGCTGTAGAAGCGCGAGTCTTCCGTAGCGACCGCCGCCTGCACGAGATAGGGCGAGAGTTCATCGTAGCTCACATAGAGACGGTTCTCGTCGTGAATCGTCGTCAGGATGTCGCCGTTCGAAGCAATCACCTGCGTCGCAAGCTTGCTGTCCGGATTCTCGAGTTCCTCAAACGAAGGAATATCCGCGAAGGCCCAGACGAGCAGTATCATAATCAGAAACAAGGCAATCGGTGTCAGGAAGAGAATCCAGAACCATTTGACGATTTTCTTTTTAGTATTGTCAGTCATAAGTGTGATTTTTTCATGTTTCAAAGTCGCAAAATTACTCAATAAATTTGGAAATATGGGTGAATTGTCCGTTACTTTGCACCCGCAAATGAAAATTGCATTATATAGAGGTATAAAAACTTAAGAAAATATATAGATATGGCGGAAAATCTTGTAATCGTCGAGTCACCTACGAAGGCTAAGAAAATTCAGGAATATTTGGGAAAGGACTATGTAGTCAAGTCAAGCGAAGGACACATCCGTGACCTTCACGACAACGAACTGAGCGTTGATATAAAGGACGGATTCAAACCCGAGTATGTGGTGCCTGCGGGCAAGAAAAAACTCGTCTCGGAACTCAGGAAACTGTCGGCAGGGGCACATACGGTGTGGCTTGCATCCGATGAGGACCGCGAGGGAGAGGCCATTTCATGGCACCTTTTCGAGACTCTCGGTCTGAAGAAGGAGAACACAAGGCGCATCACTTTCCACGAAATCACGAAATCCGCCATTCTCAGCGCCGTGGAGAATCCTCGTGAAATCGATATGGACCTCGTGGACGCCCAGCAGGCACGCCGCGTGCTTGACCGTCTGGTAGGATTCGAACTTTCGCCTGTACTCTGGAGAAAGGTGCAGCCAAAACTCTCTGCGGGTCGCGTTCAGTCCGTGGCGCTGAGGCTCATTGTTGACCGGGAGAGAGAAATCCAGGCCTACGACAGGGAGCAGTTCTACCGCATCGAGGCTCTGTTCCATCCGGAGAACACGGGCATGGGAACATTTCTCAAGGCAGTGCTGGACAAGAAGTTCAGATCGGTCGACGAGGCGAGGGAGTTCCTCGGCAAATGCAACGGGGCGCAGTTCTCCGTCTGCGGAATCGAGAAGAAGGAAGGCACGAGAACCCCGGCAGCCCCGTTCACGACATCCACTCTCCAGCAGGAGGCGTCACGCAAGCTCCATCTGCCTGTGAGCACCACGATGAGCGTTGCGCAGAGACTCTACGAGAGCGGGCTCATCACCTACATGCGTACCGACTCCACCAATCTCTCCGGTCTTGCGCTCAACGCTGCAAAGGAATATATCACAAAGGAATATGGAGCAGAATACTCCAAGACCCGCAACTACAAGACCAAGTCCAAGGGGGCCCAAGAGGCTCACGAAGCCATCCGCCCGACCTACATAGACCGCGTATCAATCGACGGCACAGCCCAGGAGCAGAAACTCTACGAGCTCATCTGGAAGCGCACCGTGGCATCCCAGATGGCAGACGCGAAGGTGCTCAAGACCGACGTCAGGCTCGCATCCGAAAAAGTGGAGGAACAGTTCACGGCTCAGGCGACGGAGATCCTTTTCGACGGTTTCCTCCGCCTCTACATCGAGGGACGGGACGACGAGCAGGACGACGAACAGGGCACAATACTCCCGAACGTTGCTGTAGGCGACAAGGTTCAGCAGGTTGAGATGACTGCCGAATGCCGCTTCACGGCAGCCCCTCCGCGCTACTCCGAGGCGACCCTCGTCAAAAAACTTGAAGAGCTCGGAATCGGCCGTCCGTCAACCTACGCTCCGACCATCACCACCCTCACCAAGGCACGCGGCTATGTCACGAAAGGCGACAAGCCGGGGACTTCGGTCAAGGTCACCGACCTCAAGATGAGGGACGGAGTCATCTCCGCGCTGGACCACACGGAAGTCGTCGGAGCCGAAAAAGGAAAACTCCTTCCGCAAGACATCGGTCTGATTGTCACTGACTTCCTTGTCAAGAACTTCAGCGCCATACTCGATTATAACTTCACTGCCAACGTCGAGGATGAATTCGACGGCATCGCCGAAGGCGAACTCAAGTGGAACGAGGTGATAGGCAATTTCTACACTCCTTTCCACAAGACCGTGGAGGACTGCTTGAACAACAACGAGTTCAGCCACGTCAGCCGAGACCTCGGGGTTGACCCGTCGGATGGACAGCCGATGGTGGCTAAGTTCGGAAAATTCGGCCCATACGTCCAGAAGGGCGAGGGAGAAAACCGCCAGTTTGCAAAACTCGCTCCCGGCCAACTCATCGAGAACATCACGCTTGAAGAGGCTCTGAAACTCTTCCAGCTTCCGCGCACTGTCGGAGAGTACAAGGGCATCCCGGTCATCTGCACCAAGGGACGCTTCGGCCCGTACCTCAAATACGGCGACAAGAACGTTTCGCTCCCGAAGAAGTCCGACCCTCTTTCCGTCTCTCTTGAGGACTGCATCTCCCTCATCGAAGAAAGCGAAAACAAGAAAGCCAACGAAATCATAGCCGAGTTCAAGGACAGCGGTATCACCATCATCAACGGCAACTACGGTCCCTATATCAAGTTCGACGGCAACAACTACAAGATTCCGTCCAAAACCGATGCATGGAAACTCACCGAAGCCGACTGCAAGACCATAGTCGAGACCTCCGAGCCGACAGGCCGCCGGCGCGGACGCGGACGCAAGTAGGTACAAAGGCAGAAATACTGCGTGTTTGTAAGTTTTTTGCGCTATTTCATAAAAATATTGTTATATTAGCCGCCGAATTTTAACAATTAATAACGTATGATTAATTATCATATTGATGAGATAGACCAGAAGATACTGTCTTTTCTTATAAAGAACGCAAGGACGCCTTTCCTTGAAATTGCGCGCGAGTGTGGAGTCTCCGGAGCAGCAATCCACCAGCGAGTTAAGAGACTTGAGAACAGCGGAATCATCACAGGGTCGAGAGTGCTCGTGAAACCCCAGGCCATCGGGCTGAACATCTGCGCGTTCGTGAGCATATCCATCTCCGAGGGAAACAAGTACCCGGAGGTTGTCGAAGCTCTTGAAAATATCCAGGAAGTCGTTGAATGCCACTTTGTTACAGGACGGTATGCGCTACTCGTGAAGCTCTATTGCTTCGACCACGACCACCTCATGCAGGTGCTTGTGAACACCATCCAGAAACTCCCCTACGTCCAATCCACCGACACAATGATTTCGCTGGATCAGCCTATTGAGAGGCAGGTGTGGGTTAATGAGTATAAGAACACTATTTTCACTTCCCGCAAGAAATAGCGGGGCGCATAAAAGGCGGTCTGCTGCGTTGGACGGTTTGATGAAATCCTCACCATCTTATTGACCCCTCCCGTCCCCTCGAAGGGGAGGTGGTGCTCCGCGAGACCCTATCCCACTGGCCTGCGCTTCTGTGCGCTGCGCACGGCGCTTATGCGCCTTGGGGTTGCTGCGGTATTCATCTTCACCATCCGCCTTGCATCCCATCTTTTTATGCATCCCCTTTCTCCGAGCAGTTTAGGGAGATTTTCCCTTTCTAAATAAATCTCAATCAAGGTGCGCAAAGAAAAAGAGGAGGGTTGATATTATTCTGTAATGTTTAGAATGGACTCAGCGAGGAGGAGGTCTTCTTTTGTTGTGAGTTTGATGTTGAGACGCTCGCCGGGAATGAAGGAGATGGGGACGCCGGAGCGTTCCACGACAGAGGCGTCGTCGGTGAAGGCGGTGTCGTAGGGCTGAGAATAGGCGGCTTTCAGAATATCAGAATGGAAAATTTGCGGAGTCTGCACAGCATAGAGAACGGAACGATCAATCTTGACATCAAGAGGTTCAAGGACTTCGTTGCCTGAAGCGTCCTTTTTTGTCGCGAGGGACCGCATCGTGTCAACGCACCGGACGACAGGGATGAGGGCCGGGACAGTCTCGGCAGCGTCGAACATTCTGACTATCAGAGACTCTGACACAAAGGGGCGCACGCCGTCATGAACTGCAACGATGGCTCCGTCAGGAACTTTTTCAAGGGCATTCTTCACAGAATGGAAACGGGTCATCCCTCCGCGGACAATGCTCTGCGGAACAACCATTCCGGAGCCGAGACAATAGTCTTTCCAGAAATCAATGTAGTCCGGGTTCATAACCGTCACCACACGGATGTCCGGGCAGGCCGACACAAAACGCTCGATTGTCCTGTGGAGCACCGCCCGTCCGCCGATTTTCAGGAACTGCTTCGGGAGATCGCCGCCCATACGCAGCCCCCGCCCCCCAGCGACGACTATAAGATATTTCTTCATTTTATTTGTGTTTTCAGTTCACATTCCTTTTCTCATCAGTCGTGTACGCCCAGTACACTCCTTTCTTCAAAAGGAAATCGGTCCTCGAAAATACTGCACAAATATCCCGATTTATTCCTTTGTGTTCACCAATGAGAAAATATATTCGCAAATATGAGTTTTTTTGCCTAATTTTACAAGATTTTTAGAATCAGCCACGAACGTGGAACTTTTGGAATTTTGAAACAAGGGAAAATAAGTAAGATATGGCATTCTCATTCTTGACTCAGGAACTCGCGATTGACCTCGGAACGGCGAACACCGTCATATTCCAGAACGACAAGATTGTTCTGGACGAACCGAGCATAGTGGCAATCGACATCGTGACCGGGAAACCCATTGCACTGGGACAGAAGGCGAAAACGATGCAGGGAAAGGAAAACCCGAAAATCAAGACGGTAAGGCCGCTGAAGGACGGAGTAATTGCGGACTTCGACGCTGCCGAGATGATGATCAGGGGATTCATCAAACAGATAAACAGCACGCGCAAGTCGCTCTTCCAGCCGAACATCAAGATGGTCGTCGGCATTCCTTCAGGAAGTACAGAGGTGGAGAAAAGGGCCGTGCGCGACTCTTCGGAGCATGCCGGAGGAAGGGATCTCTATTTGATTTACGAACCTATGGCCGCAGCGGTCGGAATCGGTCTTGACGTACAGGCTGCACGCGGCAACATGATTGTCGATATCGGAGGCGGAACGACCGAGATTGCGGTGATTTCGCTCGGAGGCATCGTGGTGCAGGACAGTATCAAGGTGGCAGGAGACGTGCTCACCGGAGACATCATGCAGTTCATGCGCCAGCAGCACAACATCAAGGTCGGCGAAGGGACGGCGGAGCAGATCAAGATTCGCGTCGGTTCCGTACTCACCAAACTTGAGGAGGAACCGGAGCCAATGAAGGTGAACGGACCTAACCTGATGACAGCGCACCCGGTTGAGGCGACTGTGACCTACCAGGAAATAGCGACCTGCCTTGACAAGTCCATCGCAAGAATCGAGACCGGCATCCTGCATGTTCTCGAACAGACTCCTCCGGAGCTTTACTCCGACATCGTCGAGGGAGGAATCTACCTCTCTGGAGGCGGCGCACTTCTCCGCGGACTTGCAAAGCGCCTCTCCGACAAGGTTAACATACAGTTCCACGTGGCTGAAGACCCGCTCAGGGCAGTTGCCAGAGGTACATGCATCGCGCTCAAGCACACCGACGACTTCTCGTTCCTCATGAGATAGCAAAAGGACGGAATGCAGAAGCGCAGCCCCATATCAGCAATAGTGACTGCAGTCGTTTTTCTTGCGCTGGAGACGGCTGCGATTGCCGTTCTGCATTACAACAACGAGCTCCAGAGAAACTGGATTTCAGGAGCGGGACACAGCGCGATGGCCGCGCTTTGGGGAGGAGGAGAAAAAGTGCGGAACTACTTCGGTCTCTCCGCAAAAAACGACTCGCTTGCGGCCGAAAACGCAAGGCTTTTTCAGCGCGTACGCGTGCTTGAGGACAGGCTTGAGGCCGCTGAACGGCTCACCGGAGGAAAAGAGTTCCATGGCACGGGCGAGAAGTATAGGTTCACGACGGCAACCATCATCAAGTTAAGCGACAACCGCCAGCACAACTACCTCATACTCGACAAAGGCGCCTCCGATGGGGTGGGGGTCGGTGATGGTATCATCACGGCGAAAGGCGTGGTGGGCATCGTGGAAAACGTGAGCGAGCACTACTGCTACGGCATAAGTTTCCGAAACTACAACATGAACGTCAGCGCACGGCTCGGAAAGGAAGGTCCGGTGGGCCCGCTGAAATGGAACGGCTACAGAAACGCGATCCTTGAGGAAATCCCGCACCACCTTGTGACGGAACTCGGAGACACGGTCTACACGAGCGGTTTCTCCGCGATATTTCCGAAAGACATCCCCGTCGGTGTCACTGTGGATTCGCGTCTGAAGGACGGAGCCACCTACAATCTTGAAGTCAAGCTCTTCGAGAACTTCAGCAGTCTGAAATATGTGACAATCGTCAGCCTGATGGATGACGGGGAAATAGAGAAACTGGAAAAGGAGGGGATGTGATATGGTGAGAACTGACACAAAATTCGTCGCGACCTGGATTTTTCTGGTTATGGTTCAGATTATCATCTGTGACTGTATGTTTCTCGGTCCCCTCGTGACCGTAACGCTGCTTCCCGTGCTGGTGATATTTCTACCCCTGTACGCAAGGACAGAAACGACAATGCTCATTGCGTTCGTTGCAGGGTTTGCCGTCGACTGGCTCTCGGATGGTGTGCTCGGACTGAACATGGCTTCGCTCGTGCCGGTGGCGCTTCTTCAAAAACCACTCGTGCGGCTCTTCATCGGAGAGGATACCGTAGTCAGAACGGAAGCTCTCTCGGCAAAGAAAAGCGGAACAACAAGATTGTTCGCGCTCTCGGCCATCGCCACGGCTATTTTTCTGCTGCTCTATGTCGCGCTTGACGGTGCCGGAGAAAGGACTTTCGGATTCTGCGCACTGCGTTTCGCCTGCTCACTTGCGGCAAGCCTTCCTCTCATAGCGATAGTGCAACACATCTTCTCCACCAGAAACACACGGGATTAGGCTTATGGTTCTTGATCGGAAAAATAAGCTGTTGATAGGACTGGGGGCTGCAGCGCTTGTACTCATAGGCCGGCTTTTCGTCATCCAGATCATCGACGACCGCTACAAAATTGACTCATCGAACAACTCGATGGTATATTCCACCATCTACCCGACGCGAGGCATCATCCACGACCGCAGCGACCGGATTCTCGTCGGCAACAAAGTGGTCTACGACCTGCTTGTCACTCCAAGAGAAGTCACGGCATTCGACACACTCGCGTTCTGTAAGGTGTTGGAACTCGACACGTTGTTCGTCCGCGAAAAGATGGCTGAGTATAGGAAGTTCAGAACCAGGATAGGCTGGCAGACGCTGACGTTCCTCAAGCAGATTCCGCCGGAAAGATATATGAAGTTCGCCGAGGTCGAGTTCAAGTTTCCGGGATTCCGCGGACAGGCCAGAAGTGTCAGGGAATATCCCTACAATGCCGGAGGCAACCTGCTCGGCTATGTTTCCGAGGTAGATGCGAATTTTCTGAAAAAGCATCCGGACGAGTACCGCAGCGGAGACTATGCCGGAAAGACCGGAATCGAGGCTGCAATGGAAAAGGAGCTCCGGGGCGAAAAGGGCTACAACATCTACCTGCGCAACTCAAGCAACCGCATCGAATCCCGGTTCCGTGATGGAGAAATGGACCGCGAGGCTGTGCCGGGGAAAGACATAACAACCACAATCGACGCCGAACTCCAGCACTACGGGCAGATGCTGATGGACAAGAAAGTGGGTTCGCTTGTGGCGATTGAACCGTCTACAGGAGAGATACTTACAATGGTGTCAAGTCCGGGAATCGACGTGGATATGCTGGCCGACATCGGCAACCACTACTCCGAAATTCTCAACAACCCATACAAGCCGATGTTCAACCGCGCTGTGCAGGCTCCCTATCCGCCGGGGTCGGTGTTCAAACTCGTGAACGCGCTGATAGGGCTTCAGGAAGGGGTCGTCACGCCGGGAACTCTGCATCCGTGCAGCATGGGCTACCATTTCGGCAGGAATAAGCTCGGATGCCACGCCCACAAGTCTCCTCTGAACCTTGAGGAGTCGATTATGATGTCCTGCAACGCCTACTACTGCTATGTCCTTCGCGATATTCTCGACAACAAAAAATACGCGAATGTCGCAGAGGGATTAGACGCCTGGAACAGCTATGTAAAAAGCTTCGGGTTCGGCCAAAAACTCGGAAGCGATTTCCCGTCCGAACTCGGAGGCTTCGTGCCGGACTCGAAATACTACGACAAACGCTACCACAAGGGAGGATGGAAGTCCCTGACAGTCATATCACTTTCCATCGGGCAGGGTGAACTCGGCTGCACTCCGCTGCACCTGGCGAATCTCTGCGCGACAGTGGCAAATCGGGGATATTACTACATTCCGCACATCATCAAGGACTCTGAAAGCTACAGGATTGACGACAAATACCGCAAACGCCACTACACGAAAGTCGACACAGTGCATTTTCCGAAAGTCATTGGCGGAATGTACCGTGCGGTGAACAGCGGATATGGTTCAGGCGGTACGGCAAGCGTGGCTGCGGTGCCGGGGCTTGACATCTGCGGAAAGACAGGAACAGCGCAGAACCCACGCGGAGACGACAATTCAGTCTTCATCTGCTTCGCCCCAAAAGACAATCCGAAGATTGCTGTGGCAGCGTATGTGGAGAACGGCGGATTCGGAGCAACTTGGGCGGCGCCGATTGCCTCACTCCTGGTGGAGAAATACCTCAACGGGGATATTTCGGACGCACGTAAGCCGCTGGAGCAGAGGGTGCTCAACGGGGATTTGATGCACAAAGTAAAAAAAGACAAATAAGATTATGGGACTATACGACACAAGGACAAACCGTCGCAGTTTTGCCAAGACCATCGACTGGTGGCTTCTGGGCTGCTATCTTGTGCTCGTTCTCATCGGCATACTCAACATCTACGCTTCTGTCCATTCGGTTGACGGAGGAAACATCTTCGACCCGTCGCTCCGGAGCGGGAAACAGATCATCTGGCTGCTGATTTCGCTCGGAGTTGGAGCACTTGTGCTGTTCGTGATTCCGCCGAGAATATATGAAGGCTTTTCACTGCCGCTATATATTATTATGATGCTGTTGCTCGTTGCGGTGATATTCCTAAGCCGCGATGTCAAGGGCTCACATTCGTGGTTCACTCTCGGACCAATCAGTTTCCAGCCGGCGGAGCTGTCGAAAACCACGACCTCGCTGATGCTTGCGACACTTATGAGTCAGGTGGACTACCGCATCAATAAAACAAAGGACTTTCTGTTGACGGCAGTCATCGTACTCGTGCCTATGCTTACAATTGTCGCCCAGAAAGAGACCGGGTCTGCACTTGTCTACTGCGGATTCATATTTATGCTCTACCGCGAAGGCCTTTCGGGCTGGTTCATCGTCACCGCGGCTATGGCGATACTCGTGTTTATTCTCACACTCACCGTCAGCCCCTACGCCGCAATGCTCGCCCTCACAGTTGTAGTCACGGCTTATGTATGCCTGAGTAACGGGAAGATTAAACCATTGCTGCTCATAGGCATTCCAGTCACTGTCCTATATGCCTTCATTCCTGCAATCCTCGGAAAAATAGCCGAAGCCATCGACAATCCGGAATCATTCTTTATGAAAATAAAACCGGAGTATATCCTTTTCCTCACCATCGTCGTCGCGCTCCCGTTTGTTCTGCGTTCGGCATTCCGCAACCGGCACCTCTACACATACGTCGCCGTCGCAGCCCTTGCCGTCGGAATCGGATTCACCTATTCGGTGGACTTCATATTCGACAATATACTCCAGGAACACCAGCGCAGCCGAATAGAAGTGCTTCTCGGAATGAAAGACGACCCCGCAGGTGTGGGTTACAACGTGAACCAGTCGATGATTGCCATAGGTTCGGGAGGACTTGCCGGAAAAGGCTACCTCCAGGGCACACAGACCACATTCGGATTTGTCCCGGAGCAAAGTACGGACTTCATATTCTGTACAATCGGCGAAGAATGGGGATTTCTCGGCTCTGCTGCGGTGATTCTGATTTACGCATTCCTCATCTGCCGCATCATCATCGATTCCGAACACAGCCGCGAGGCGTTCACACGAATCTATGGTTATTGTTTTGCCGGCTGTATGTTTATGCACCTGTTCATCAATATCGGGATGACAATAGGACTTATGCCGGTCATCGGAATCCCGCTTCCGTTCATCAGTTACGGTGGTTCATCCCTACTGTCATTCTCGCTTATGTTCTTCATCTTTATGGCATTGAACAAGAATGAAAGAAAATATTTTTAGACTTTGGAATATGAAAAAGCTAATCGCACTGATTCTGTTTTTCCTCATCGGCGGGGGCATATTTTCCGTGTCAGCGCAGATTATCGGGTCTAAGATTGACTGGGACAACGACATACGCGCAATAAGGCTGAACGACATACCCCACTTCCGCTACAAATATGACGACTATCTTCAGTTCTCTCCTGCCGCTGCGATGATTGTCATGCGTGCCTGCGGCGTAGAGGGACGCACAAGGACATGGGCGGAACTGTTGAGCGCAGACGCATTTTCAGCAGGAATAATGGCAGCTACCGTCAATGGGATAAAATACAGCGTACGCAGGCTACGCCCCGATGAAAGCACGCGCAATTCTTTCCCTTCCGGACACACGGCAACCGCATTTATGTGCGCGACGATGCTTCACAAGGAATATGGATGGCGGTCTCCGTGGATAAGTTTTGCGGGCTATGCCGCCGCCACCATAACAGGAGCGTCAAGAATAATGAATCACAGGCACTGGCACACGGACATAATTGGAGGAGCGATCATAGGGGTCGGGGCGGTTGAACTGGGCTATCTTATCAACGACGCCATATTCAAAAAGAGAAACATCTCTGAATGGTGGGAGCCACTCGTCTTCGATGAAGACAAGTCGCTGACTTACTATTCATTGTCCTCACTCTATGGCCACCGCTACGGGATAGGAAGCCGAGGTCGTCTCTCCGGCGGTCTCGCGGCAATTCAGGCGGACATCCCGGTCCATCCCAGGGTCTCCGCCAGCATCCGCCTCGGCATCAATTCACTGCGCGACCGCGATACGGACTCCTACACCGCGTCAGAACTCGGACTCACAAGCAATTTCTACGACTATCTTGCCGGTGCCGTTTTCAACTGGCCTTTTGCCAAGATTCTCTACGTGGAGGCAAATGCGATGCTCGGCGGCGGCTACCGCAGCCCGAGTTGTCCTCAGGCAATGAAAGACATTGTAAGCAAGGGTTATGGCGAGTTTCTCTGCGGCGGCTCCTTCGGCCTGAGGCTCGGCACTAATTTCCGAGTGAAACTTCACGCCGAATACAACCTCATGCTGCCCGTCAACCACTCTTTGCTCCTCGCCTTCGGCACGAGTTTTTTCTGGTAGAAGACGATTGCATACGCGCAATGTCGTCCATAAAGTATTTTTCATCAAAAATAGTAGGTTAAAAAAATGTGTAGACTACTTTTGGGGGTCAGAAAAATATTTTAGAAAAACAAAGCAATGAAAAAATTATTTCTCGTCATCCCAACCATATTAGCGGCACTATCATGCACGAAAGAAACCGGAGATCCGGACATTATGCTGATGACAGAGGCGTTCAGTATCGACTACGCCGCGCAGGAGATTGAATTCAGCTACGACATCCTCAATCCGGCAGGCGATGCGGAAATTTCCGTCACGAGCGACGCCGACTGGGTTTCGGTAAAGGAAATCAGGATGGACGGGACCACAGTTTCGGTCACTGAAAATACAGTGAGATGGAAAGCGCGTGAGGCCCGTCTGACGCTGAGCTATGGAGACAAAGTGCAGAAGCTCTTTCTCCTGAAACAAGATTACCTCCACGCTGCTGTCGTGTTTCAGAGCATAAAGGCGACAATAGATCAGCACGCTCAGAATGTGTCTATACCTTTTGAAATCCGCAATCATCTGACTGGGCGCTGGCCAACGGTCAAGGAGATGGAAATCCCGGAATGGATTGAAATCACCGTCTCGGGCAACGACTTCGAGAACAACCTCGACATCTCGGTGACGGAGAACACGTCCGGGGAGGACAGAAAATTCACCGTCATTTTGGAATATCCCGGAGCGGAGGACACGGAGTTCACACTCGTTCAAGAAAGCAAATCGTACTACGAGTTCATAGACGGGGTTAAATGGGCCACGCAGAATGTCGGGACAGACGAAGAAAACCCATACGGAAAGCTATACAGCCTCGAAATGACCATCTTCTCCTGCCCCGAAGGCTGGCGCGCGCCGACAAGGAGCGAGCTGGAAGCTCTCTACAAGCACACATCGGACTGGACGACAGTGGACGGTCTGCAGGGCGTATGGTTTTCCGGCTCAAAGCCATATTCCGAAGATGTACCGGCGGTATTCTTTCCGGCCGGAGGATGCAAAAAAGACGGCGAACTGCGCTACTTTGAGGAGCGAGGCTGCTACATAAGCGGGTCGCGCGGAGGGTACAACAACAATTCTTCCATAGTGGCATGCTTCGAGAAAAAGTATTTCATAGATATACGTACGGAATATAATAACCTCGCCTATATGGGTTCTCTGCGCTGCGTAATGAATCAATAGACAGAAACGCAGCCACCCCCCCCAAAAAAACAGTCAACATAATTTGCATCAAGATAATGAAAAGAATACATTTTATAGTCATAGGCCTCATCGCAGCAGCCGCTGTCTCATGCGGAAAACAATCCTCCGAATTTTCGCTGACATCGGAAACATTCACCATAGGTTACGAGGGCGGAAAAATAGAAATCGGCTACGACATACGCAATCATGTCCCGGGAGAAAGGCTCATCGTGACGACCGACACCCCATGGCTGACTATCAATAGCTACAACAGGACTAAGGCGACGGTTTCGGTTATGGAGAACTTCAGCCGAACGGAGCCAAGGGAGGCACAAATCACCCTCACCTACGGAAGCGAAGAGCAGAGAACGGTCGTCATAAGGCAGGACTATCGCAAGGCCGTTATCAAATTTGACAACCCAACCGTGAATTTCGACAATCAGAAGCAAAGTCTTATGGTCGCCTACGAAGTCACGGAGCCTGTGCCCGAAGCGACTCCGGATGCCTCCGGAAACACAGCTCCGGAATGGCTAAAATTCCACAACACAGGAAAAGGGCTGTACCTTTCCGTGGAACGTAACCTTTCGGAAGAGGAGAGGAGCTTCGATATTGTCCTGAAATACCCCGGCGCCGACAACGCGTGCTTGAAGGTCGTGCAGGGCACAGATTCCGAATATATGATAATCGCCGAGACAAAATGGGCGAAGCAGAACTGCGGAATAGACGACTCAAACCCTTACGGCAAACTCTACAACTACGACGAGGCTCTCACGGCCTGCCCTGACGGATGGCGGGCGCCGACACGGGCCGAAATGAGCCGGTTATGCACGCGCTACTCCGATTTTGAGGAAGTCGATGGCATCAGGGGACGCTGGTTTTCCGGTGAGGAAACATACAGCACACAGGCGACACGGATATTCCTGCCGGCCAGAGGATACAGGCAAGGCGCTGACGGAGAGGTTATGGAATTTTCTGAGGGAGGTCATTACGTTTGCGGAGAAAAGGACAAGGCGGGTAAGGTGCATGTCATATATTTTCAGTATCTCAAATTCTCCGGCACTAAGCCCGCACTCCACGATACAGAGTTTTATGGGTCCCTGCGTTGCGTGAAAGCAGACTGACTGGACAGTTGAATTATACGACGCCGAGAGTGGCGATGCTGATGCGGACTTGTGGACCGAAGAAATCGTGGAGCGGACGCCAGCAATTGTAGAGGGTAGATCCGGTGGTGAAGACATCGTCAACGAGAAGTATGTGCCTGATGTTCATGGAGTTCCGTTCTTCAGAGGCTCCGTTCGACGATGCGCTGTTAAGGATTTCGGGATTATGAAAACGCCTGCGAAACTTCCGGCTGACCGCAAACGCGCCGCTGACATTGCGTGCCTTTTCCTCGATGCCGAGTTTTGTTTGAGTCGATGTGCGTCGCCGCCGCTTCAGAATATCCGTTCTCAAACGCGCCCCGAGCGCCTTTGCTATTTCAGAAGCAATAACCTCCGCCTGATTGTACCCTCGCCGTAACCGCCTCGTCCAATGAAGCGGAACAGGAACTACTGTGTCAACATCCGAAAGCCATTCCGCAGCAGCGACCCGTTCACCGAGCATCGCCGCGAAAAAACGCCCCTCTCTGATGTCACGGGAATATTTCAGGCGATATGTTATATTCCTGTACCCGCCGTCTTTCACAAAATTGAAAAGGGCTGCGGCATAGACGTAATGTTCATAACAAGATTTTGGCTCGTGTGAATAGAAAGTATTTTGTCCGGTCTCCCTTTCTGACAGCTCTTCGGACAAGCTCTCCTCGCAAAAGTCAAACTCGGGATTTTCATTTTCCATTCTCTCAATCAGAGCGTTGAAATGTTCCGCCATAGGGTTGCGGACAAGAGACCAGCTATGAGTAAGGGGCATATCCGCAAGACATTTGAGACAGATATAACGCTCGTGTCGCCCCAAACTGGTTCCGCAAACGCAACAAAGCCGTGGCAAGAACAAATCCGCCACAGCCGTCCACAATTTTTCGCATCCCCAATCCATAACCATCCTAAGGAGTGTACCGCAGGTACACGACTAAACTACGATATATCCCCGCACCCCACTAAGAGAAACCCTCCAAATCCCCACCAGGGAAGTTTGAGATTTATTTTGGAGGATAGATTTGCCCTCGAAGAGGGAGCATACCGGGCGTATGTGACCGATGAGAGGACAAATATAGCCCCAAAAGAAACTCAAACCTAACAGTGCATTGCTCCGCAGACATCTATAACCTGCCCACTAACATAAGAAGACAAATCGCTAGCCAAGAACAGCGCCACCTTAGCCACCTCCTCCGGAGTGCCGCCGCGACGCAGCGGAATCGTCTTTTCCCAAGCCTTGCGCACATCCTCCGGCATCGCAGCCGTCATATCAGAAATGATGAACCCGGGAGCGATGCAGTTGGCCCTGATTCCACGAGGCCCCATTTCCTTGGCAATCGACTTGGCAAGTCCAATCATACCCGCCTTTGAAGCGGAGTAGTTGCACTGTCCGGCATTTCCTGCCTCCCCGACAACTGAGGACATGTTTATTATACTTCCCCCGCGCTGAGACATCATAATCGGAGCGCAGGCGTGGATGTAGTTAAACGCGGATTTGAGGTTCACCGTCAAGACCGCATCCCATTGAGCCTCAGTCATCCGGAGCATAAGTCCGTCTTTGGTGATGCCGGCGTTGTTCACCAAAATGTCAATCCGTCCGAAATCAGCCTGAACCTGCCTGACAATCTCGTGCGCCTGTTCAAAATCAGCAGCATTTGAGGCGTAGGCCTTCACTTTCACACCGAAAGCCTCAAGCTCCCGGACAGTCTGCTCCGCCGTTTCATTGATTACAAGGTCAGTGAACGCTATGTCAGCGCCTTCGGAGGCAAATTTCAGAGCCACGGCCTTTCCGATTCCCTTTGCGGCTCCGGTAATCAGAGCCACCTTATTGCTTAAAAGTCCCATATACATTCAATTTTTTTCAAAACATAACATTTTTATTATCAGGAGCAGCCGTCTTTTGGCTGCTCCTGCTCAATCCTGCTAATTTAAAACCTCTTTCCCGTTTTTACAAATATATTTACTATCTTTGCAATCCTGCAAACGGGTCGGAATGACCGGTATGGTCTTCGAAACGCCTGCAACGGCAGCTTTGGTGGTGGAATAGGTAGACACGCGGGACTTAAAATCCCGTGGGCAGAAATGTCCGTACGGGTTCGATTCCCGTCCGAAGCACGAAAAAGGAGGGTGATTTGCCCTCCTTTTTCGTGCTTATACTTCCTAACCCCCGCAGACTAATGTCTGCGACCCCTATTAGGGGTATTTCGCGCCCCGGCGCGGTCCCTCCGGGACTTTTAGTCCGTCCATTGTTTTGATTGCAGACGACCCGTCGAACGAGGGTGGACCCGGAATTGTTTCTGTCGAAGGGAACGATGTCACATAACGGACGGCAAACGCATCTTATCTTTATATGAGAATTAAAGTACAGATATATATGAACAGGAAATTTTTACTCACATTTTTCATTTTCGCCCTTTGTGGAGGATTTTCACTGACGGCGCAGGACATGGTGACGAAGCCATCGAAAAACAATATGACCTTAAAGGAATGGAAGGTCGATGCGGTGACGAACCATAAAATTCTCGATCATTTGACGATTTACAACGAAATAGGCAAGAAAATCGAAGAAATCGAGTATGATTCGAAAGGGCAGAAATGGAGAAAGAAATATGAGCATGGTGCGAATGGAAAGGTGGTCCGCGAACTCGTCTATAATAGTGCAAACAAACTTGACAACATCCGAAAATACGAATATGACGAATTCGGACGACGGAAAATTGAGTATATTTACAACGCCAAAGGGAAATTGAAGAGATATAAAGTTTATGAATATATCGCCGGAGAGGAAAATTGAGCAGGAAACCCAGCCTTTCAAACGCAAGGCTGAGGCGGATTGTGTCAACTCCGGGACTCTCGCATCCTTTGCTCCGATTAGTCTGGCGGAGATGGATGGGATTAAACTGATGAATCGCGTCGATAGGAAGTATCTCACTGACAGAGAAAGGCTTACTGAAATTCTCAAGGATGCGGCCGCACAAGGCTACAGGATCTTTGAAAACTGCGGAGAGAGGCTTCACGGCTACGACAGCGTCTATTTCGACACACCGGAGCTTCGGATGTTCACCGAACACAGGCGCGGAAAAACCATTAGACAGAAAGTTCGGACAAGGATCTACAAGGATTCCGGACAGTGTTTTCTGGAGGTGAAGCGAAAAAACAATCACGGACGGACTAAAAAGAAAAGGACAGAAGCCCCATCGGATTGTTTTGAGGATTTTCGCAGCAACGGGAAGTTGGGACTATGGCTGAAGGGACATTCGGATTATAGGGCTGAAGACATAGGACCGTCACTTGAGACATCTTTCAGTCGTATCACGCTGGTAAACAAAGGATTGAGCGAGAGGCTGACGATTGATTGCGATGTCAGGTTCAGAAACCTGCGCACGGGGGAAAGCGGCGGACTTGGAAAGGCGGTAATCATCGAACTCAAACAGGACGGGCGGCTGCACAGCGAAATGCAGGACATACTTCTGCGTCACAGGGTGAAGCCGGCCCGGGTGAGCAAATACTGCATCGGAATAGTCTCCACAGCTCCCTCTGTCCACCCCGGACGCTTCAAGAAAAAGTTGAGACTGATTGAGAAAATCAACAGAACTGCAACTCCGGCAAAGACAGTTTTGTAGAAAAGAGCCAACAAATACGACAACAAGTCCATTAACACGATAATAAGCCCATTAACTCCGCAATAAGTCCGAAAAGAAAGTAAAAAAAATATGATACATCTGCTTCAAACAAGCGCCGCAACCTTGGAAGACGGCGACCTTCTCGACATCCAGAGCATTTTGGACCCGACGATGAGCACGGCTCAGAGCCTGGGAGAACTGGCAATCAGGTTTTTCTTGAACCTTCTTGTCTGCGGGATTCTCGTGCATTTTTTCTACTACCCGAAGAGCCGACGCAAAGACTATGTCTTCACTTTCCTGACATTTTCTTCGGCAATGCTGCTGTTGCTCTACGCAATGGGCAGGGTCGATGTGGGAGTGGGCCTGACGCTCGGTCTGTTTGCGATTTTCGGCGTCATCCGCTACCGCACGGAGACTGTTCCAATCAGGGAGATGACCTATCTTTTCATCATCATCGCCCTTTCCGCCGTCAACGGACTCACACCCCTGTTCAAAGTGGAGAACGCCGGTGAAGTTTCCGCACATTATGCTCTCGGATGGGGTGACCTCGCAATCGCAGTTTCCGCCAATCTCTTATCAATCATACTGATATGGGTTCTCGAGAGCAGCAGCAAACTGAAGCGCAACTCGTCAAAAATCATCCTCTACGACCGCATCGATCTCATCGTCCCATCCCGTCGTGACGAACTCATCGCCGACATCGAAAAACGTTGCGGAGTACGACCGACTGACGTTGAAATCGGAAATATCGACTTTTTGAAGGATTCGGCATATATCAAAATCTATTACGAAAACGACGGAAAATCGACATCAACGATGGACGAAATTGTACGAAACAAGCAATTCGTTGAAAATCAAGAGTTTTAATAATTATCTCAAAGAAATATATCGCCGAAAAACATACAACGCATAACATTTTCTGAACATAATCGTCTTATAAGGTATGAAAACAAACGGATATTTTCTCAAGGCGGCAAAAGTTGCTGTCCTTGTCGTGGTGGCGCTTTGCTTAAGAGGTATGAATCTGTCAGCCCAAGGTCTGGGAGTGAGTATGAGAGGCTCGGCAGAAGTGGATTGGAAAATCCGAAAGGGACTGCATCTGAGTGGAGGTTATGAACTCAGAACGAAAAATTCGCTCTCGGGAATCGAAAGGCATCAGGCATCTGTCGGAATAGAATACAAGGTCTGCAACTATTTCAAAATCGGTGGAGAATACATCTTCATAGGCCACTTCAATTCGACGAATGCCTTCAAACCACGCCACCGCTTCTCCCTCAACCTGACCGGACAATACGACACCGGAAACTGGAAGTTCTCCCTCCGCGAGAAACTTCAGCTCACCCACAACGCCTACGACCTCAACGAGTTTCAAGATGTTCCTAACGCGCTCCAGTTGAAATCACGTTTCACTGTGAAATATCAGGGATTCAGACACATAGAGCCTTTCGTCTATGTCGAACTGCGCAACATCTTCAACGCCCCGAAATGTTCTGCAACATGGAGCGAGACCTCGGCTGCCTACACGGACTACAAGTTCCTCGGCTACAACCACGCCTACCTCAACCGCGTGCGCACTGCCGCCGGCTTCGACTGGAACATCACCAGAGCACACTGCATCGAGTTCACTCTGATGTACAATTGGGTTCACAGCCTCGAAATTGACACGAACAAGGAAGGCACGGTTCTCAAGAGCCTCTACTGGAAGACGAAGCACGAGTTTCCACTCTGCGTCGGGTACAAGTTCTCATTCTAAGCACCGAGTTTCGCCTTGCATTGCACCGAGTTTCGCCTTGCATTCTTCAGCCGCTGGATTCCCGGGCAGATGAACTGATATGAAGCGGCGAGATTTTGGAAATGGCCTCCTGAAAAGTGGCGAGTTTTTGGGGCATATATCAAAGCAAAGTTGACACAATGAAAAAATACAAGGACAACGAGGGCAGGAGGGTCGTGGAGGTCGATTCGCTTGCGTTTTTATATGAGAGATACGGTTACAGCTGGCTGAAACGGCACATTATGAACCGCAGACACAAAAGGGCGCTGAAGCGGGCGGACGTCATCACGGCTCCGGATGCCGAGGTGGCGTACGAGATTGAGAAGTACTACTTTATCCCGAAAGAGACGGTGCACATAAAATAAGTTGACATTCGCCGTTTGGCTGGCCGGCATAATTTCCCCCAATTTCAGGAAACTTTTTGAAAATCTTTCCCCAAATAAAGGAAACCGTGCAGAGAAACAAGAGCTGTCAGAAAGCGTAAACTATTATTGCCCATAGCATTGCCCCGGAGACTATAAGTTTGAGTCCGGAGCCGAGCATGAAGCCGACGAATGCTCCGAGGGATGATTTCAAGGCTTCGGGCGCGGTCTTGTTGCCGTAGGTGAGTTCAGCGATGAAAGCTCCGAGAATGGAGCCGAGAATCATGCCGACCGGGGTTAGGATTATGCCGGCTATCATCCCAATTGTCGCACCCTTTGAGGCGTAGCGGCTGCCGCCCGTGACCTTGGTCAGCATTCCGGGCATGAGGTAGTCAAGGAAGGTCACCGCGGCCGTCACCCCGAACCATATCCCCAACACTGTCAATGACATCCTGTCTCCGGCGGCATTTGTCCCGCTGCCCCAGAAGTAAAGGACAAGCAGTCCGAGCCAGCTCAAAGGAGGCCCCGGCAATGCAGGAGCGACACTACCCACCATCCCGAGGATGCCGAGCAGTATTGCTGCAACTATAATAAACGTTTCCATTCGCTAAAAAAATATCTGAAACTGAGGGGATGCATAAAAGGATGAGATGCAAGGCGGATGGCGAAGTCAAATACCGCAGCAACCTGATGGTTGTGAGGATTTTGACAAGACATCCAACGCCGCAGATCGCCTTTTATGCGCCCCGCCCCTCCATCAGACGCTCAATATCCGAAGATGCGATAGGCAGCCGACTGTGCCCGAGCCTGCGAGCGCCCTCCGGAGTGACGAGAACGTCGTCTTCGAGACGGATGCCGCCGAAATGGCTGTACTCCTTCTCAAGCCGGGCATAGTTCACGCGCCCCTTGTCGAGGGCGTCGCGCTTAAACTGGGCAATGAGCGCAGGAATAAAATATATTCCCGGCTCATCCGTAATCACATTCCCCGGAACGAGCCGGCGTGCCATACGAAGGTTCGCCAAGCCCACTCCGCCTTCTCTCTTCTGGTCGTCGTCATAGCCAACATAGTCCTCGCCGTAGTCCTCCATGTCGTGAACATCAAGACCCATATTGTGCCCCAGACCGTGCGGCATAAAGAGGCCTCCGATACCGTCAGCACAAAGCTCTGCCGGGTCACCGGAGACAAGGCCGGCAGCTTTCAGGCCTTCAAGCATCTTGGTGACAGTCGCGATGTGAACCTCTCGGTAGGTGATGCCGGGACGGACCATTGAGAAGGCAAACTCATTGCAACTGTGGACGAGGTCATACATCTCCTTCTGCTGCGGGGTGAACTTTCCGCCGCAAGGGTAGGTGCGCGTGAAGTCGGAGGCATAGTGGATGTTGCTCTCGGCACCGGCATCCACCACAAGGAGACGTCCCGGAGTGATTATCTGGTGGTGGGTGTGGTTGTGCAGAGTCTCACCGTTCTGGGAGAGAATTGTGGTGAACGACACGCCCCAGCCCTTCGAGAGGGTGATGCCCTCCATCCGCCCGACAATCTCCTGTTCAAGCACACCGGGACGACACCCCTCGCGTGCAATCGTATGCATCTCGATTCCGAGGTCGCAAGCATCGTCAATCGCCTCTATTTCACAGTCTTGCTTAACAAGGCGCATTGAAACGATTGCCCTTACGAGAGCCTTGGACGCCGCCGAATCGCCGTCGAGTTTACGGCTGGAAACAAGCTCGGGGGCAAGCCCCAAAACCTGTGCAAGACGCATCTGGTTGTAGTAGCGGGACTGTGGCACGAAATGAACGAGACGCCCCGCTGCCTTGGCCATCGCGACAGCCTCAAAAAACTTGCAGTAAGGCGCGGAAACTCCATCCTGAGTGCTTCCTGCGTTCTCCCCTACTCCGACGAGTTCCGCCTTCGAACGCACTGACGGCTGAGGTCCCATCCACACAATGTCGTCAATGTCCACATCATCAGCATACAGCGTCTCCGCTCCCGTCTCAAGGTCCAGCACAGCCGCAAAGCACGGCTCATCGATTCCCCAAAAATAGAGGAAAGTACTGTCCTGCCTAAATTTATAGTCATTGCCCCGATAGTTTGCCGGAGCATCGACATTTCCCAAGAAAACGGCAACACCGCTCTCACCTTTCATCCTGCGGAGCAATTCCGCCCGCCTGCTCACATATACTTCCTTATCGAACATATCCTTATGTTTATCAATTAATTATCACAATACAATGTCAGATCTCAGTTCAAATAGCCGAGTTTCAACAGAAGCTCAGCTATCTGTACGGCGTTGGTAGCCGCACCCTTGCGTATATTGTCCGACACGCACCACAAATTCAGTCCGTTCTCAACAGACTCGTCGCGCCGTATCCTTCCAACAAAAACTTCGTCCTTCCCGAGCGCGTTTATCGGCATCGGATAGACATTGTTCGCAGGGTCATCTTGAACCACAGCACCTGGGAAAGCCGCAATTGCAGCCCTGACATCCTCAAGTTTAAACGGCCTCTCAAGTTCCAGATTTATGGACTCCGAATGTCCGCCCATCACCGGGACACGCACCGTAGTCGCCGTCACACGAATCGACGGGTCGAGAATCTTGTGCGTTTCATTCACCATCTTCATCTCCTCCTTCGTGTAACCGTTGTCGAGGAAAGAGTCGATGTGCGGCAGGATATTCATGTCAATCGGGCATGGATATACCGCAGGATACTCGCCCCATTTCGCGCCATCGCGCTCAGCTTTCATCTGGTTCACAGCCTTGTAGCCCGTGCCAGTAACCGACTGATACGTAGAGACAACGATGCGGCGTATTCCATATTTATAGTGAAGCGGAACAACGGCTATGAGCATCTGAATCGTCGAACAGTTAGGATTTGCAATAATCATATCATCTTTTTCGATGACATCTCCGTTGATTTCCGGAATAACAAGTTTTTTCGTCGGATCCATTCTCCAGAACGACGAATTGTCAACGACGCGACAGCCCACCGCAGCAAACTTCGGAGCAAGCTCTCCCGAAACAGAGCCGCCGGCCGAGAACAATGCCAGTTGAGGCTTCGCAGCGATGGCCGTTTCAGCCGAGACGACCTCATATTCCTTTCCCTTAAAGACGATTTTTCTGCCCACTGATTTTTCGGAAGCCACCGGCAGGAGCTCCGTCACCGGGAAGTTCCTCTCAGCCAGCACCTCAAGCATTCTGGTGCCGACCAAGCCCGTGGCACCCACTACTGCTACTTTCATACCTTTTAAAACTCAATTTCACAAATGTTCCCCTTAACCCTCACAATTTTCCGCCCCATATCTCCATTATCAAGGATTTGAGACAAAAATAATAAATAATACGTGATTGTGTTCAAAAATGACGGAACAAGTAACGGGACATTGAGTAAAAATACCATAAAATGAGGAGGTGAAATGAAATATTGTCGAAAAAATGCAGAAAAAGTTTGGAGATTAAAAATATCGCCGTATATTTGCAGTGTATTACAACACTAATACACTATAAAAAACAAAAGCAAATTAACACGATATAAAATGATTACAATCAACAACTTAAGCTTCGCCTACGGCAACAACACCGTGCTAAAGAACATCTCCATGGAGTTGAAACCAGGGAACATCTATGGACTGCTCGGAGAAAACGGAGTGGGCAAGACCACTCTTCTGACACTGCTCTGCGGACTCAAGAAACCGCAGATGGGAACAATAGACATCGACGGCTACAGGCCATACGACCGCAAACCGGGCCTGCTCACTCAAGTCTACTACCTCAGCGACGAGGTTGCCGAAACCACCATGAAGCCAATGGAATTCGCCCTAAACTACGGCAAGTTCTGGGAAGGGTTCTCGCTTGAGGCATTCGAAGCAATGCTCGACCTGTTCGAAGTGCCAAGGGACAACCGGATGGACAAAATGTCGGCGGGACAACTCAAGAAGACGCACATTTCATTCGCGCTTGCGAGCGGAAGTCGCTACATTCTGATGGACGAGCCGACCAACGGGCTGGACATTCCGTCGAAGGCGCAATTCCGCAAGGCTCTGATGCAGTACACCTCGGAGGATGCGACGGTAGTGATTTCCACACATCAGGTAAAAGACCTCGAAAACGTCATCGACCCCGTCATAATCCTTGACCGTCAGGATGTTCTGCTCAACGCAAGCATAGCACAGATTTCCGAAAAACTTTTCTTCGATTACGGAACGGAGGTCAATCCGGACGCACTCTACAGCGAGTTCATCCCGGGCGGCTGCATTCAGGTTATTCCAAACACTGACGGCCGTGAGAGCAAGGTCAATATCGAGGCTCTGTTCAATGCCGTCCACAAGAACAAGGAGTTGTTCAAGGCAACTTTCGGAAACAGCATGACTACCGGTGTCAAAGCGGAAACGATCAGATAAGACACTGCCGCGGACTACCAATCCTTAAAACACGAATACAATGAACAACAATACATTCAATTTCAGCAGGTTCGGCAAATACTATCTCAGCGACCTCAAGAACACATTCAACAACACATGGCTCACGGTTCTGCTCACTTCGCTGTCCGGAATCATAGCTTATCTTTTCTGCGGCACGATTCACCTTCTCGTTGACGGCAGCTGGGCATCATACGGACTCACCGGACGCTGCATTTCATTCTTTATCCTGCTCTACGTCCTTATTCTAGTCGTTCCGTCAAAGGCATACGGGTTCTTCACCGACAAACGCAGCGGCGGATTCTATACGCTGATTCCGGCGTCGTCGCTTGAAAAATTCCTCACGATGTTCATCAACACTGCGATTCTCACCCCTCTCGCTTATGTGGCCATAGCCCTCGCCGCCGACAGCCTTCTCTGCCTCGTCGATCCGAAATGCGGGGAAACACTCGTCACAACCATAGCAAAAGGAGCGCATAAGTTCAACGAGTTGTGCAACCTCACAGAAGAAGGCATTAACATACAGGCGTTTTCAAGCAGCGAGGTCTTTTGGGGAGTGGTCGTGAACATCATCTCGTGGACACTGACATTCCTCCTTGGAGCGCTCTATTTCAAGAAAAACAAAATCGGCAAGACCATACTCGTAATGATTCTCGTGTCTATGGTCACAAGCATGATTCTCACCCCGATAATGATCCACATCGGAGAAGGCGTGTTCGACTGGATTGACAGCATGGATAACCCGGAGCGCATCATCAACACCATTAAATGGACGAGCTACAGCGTCAGTATCCTCATAACGATCGCCCTCGGAGTATGGGCATACTTCCGCGTGAGAACCGTAAAGCACTAAAATTCAAGAACATGGAATTCAACACAAACAAATCGATATATCTACAGATTGCCGATGCCATCTGCGAGAAAATACTCTCCGAAGAGCTGAAGGGCGAGGAAAGGATTCCGTCTGTCCGGGAATATGGCGCAGAAATCGGAGTAAACCCGAACACGGTGATGCGCAGCTACGAAAAACTCACCACCGACGGCATCATCTACAACAAGCGGGGAATCGGCTATTTCGTCAGCTCCGACGCCCACGGCAAAGTTCTCTCCAGTCTGCAAAGGGAGTTCTTCGAGAACGAATGGCCGGCCGTCCTCCGCAAAATGAAACTGCTGGAAATCAGCATATCCGACCTCCCTACCGACTGATATTTTCAGCACTCGCATCAAGAACATGGGCTAAATCGAAGAAAAAATCTTCGATTTAGCCCATGTTTAACATTATATCCATCTTTTCATGCAGGATTCGGACAACAATTATGGTCTGGGAATCTATCCTCCTAAAGAATACAATGTGCTTATTCACTCTATAGCCAAGCAACCCAGGACTGACTTCATCATACTTCTTTACGGCATATATGTCCGATCCTCCGGCGAGTCTCTTACAGGCAGACACTATTGACAGATAATAGGCATCCGCCTGTTTCTGTGACCAATGCGCCTCTGTATATACCCAAATGTCAGAAAGGTCTTCAATAGCCTTATTCGTATATTGAACGTTCCCCGTCATGGCAAGCGGCTTTAAGTTCTTTAAGGTGCTCTTCTGGGGAAAAGTCGCATGCAATTCCGCTATCCTCTCCTGCTTTAATGGCTGATTTCAGTTGCACAAGCCGACACTCGTTTTCTTCAAGCAATCTAAGACCAGCACGAATGACCTCGCTGGCATTATTATAACGTCCACGCTCAACATTCGTGCGGATAAAATTTTCAAAATAGTCACCTAAAGCCACTGATGTCGTTTTCATTGCCAATTGATTTTCGGCAAAGTTACCAATATTTGGTAATATTCCACCTATTATTGCCATAACTTCTAATTAATATATCCGCAATATTAGGCAGAAAAGTCTAAAGCATAGTCAAACCTAAAAAAAGAAACACGAAAAATTTCTTTTTCTTTATGTTTTATCTGTTTTTACTCAAAGCAACACTTCTCTTGAACTGGTAAATTTCTCTTTGACCTCCGTCAGTTCTTGACGCAACGGACAGAGAATGCGCAAATGCCATCAGGCGTAAGAAAGAGGTATTGTCCTAAGTACATGTGCTGTAAAGGGGTCCCGTATTCTGCGCCACCGCGAGCTCCGCAAAAAGCGAAATAATCACCCGTAGACAGCCAATAACAACCATATGACTGCGCACCACGATGACCATTGCCATAGTTATAACCCGCGCAAGGCAAAAATACCGAATCTCCATCAGGAGACGAACCTGAGAAGAATAAACCATTTATATGAGCTTCAGATTCGCCAAAACGAGTGAATAAAGACATAATAGTTTCGATTTCATCACGCGTAGGCAAACGCCAACCTTCAGGGCAGGCTTGAAGCGCCATATCATAGGTAAAGAGTTTCCCCCAAACGGAACGATTCGTGGCTCCCACATTACAAGTTGCCCATGTCAATCCATCAATAGTAATAGAAGACTTTTGGATATAAGAATCATCTGACATACCCCTCTCGGACTTACTCTTAGAGCAAGACGAGCCAAGGAAAAACACGGCAAAACAGCAAGTTAATAAACAAATAGTTCTTTTCATTCGTTTGATTTTTCAGTTCTGCCAGACTCCAAAACAGAGGGTTCAAAAGAGAAAGTGTGGAGCCTGATTTCGTTTATCTAAAGAGAATGGGATTGTTTCAGAATTAAAGATACTGATTCCACTACAGAACTTGGGCTAAACCGACGATTTTTTCTTCGATTTAGCCCAAGTTATACATCTGAAAAAATAAACTTAACTATTATTCCTTGATGCCATAATCGGCACGGAGACGATCGAAACCTGCGTCGACGAGGGCTACAACATCCTCGTCGCCGCTGTCTTTAGCTATATCCTGAACCATAAGAACTATGCTGCGGGCACGTTCGAAGTCGTCCTTGGCGTAGTCGTAGAACTGGAAGAAGAAGTTGACGGACTGGAACATCTTGTCGAGGAAGCGAGTGGCAAGGTCTGAGGCCTTATCCTTCTCTCCCAAGACATAGTAGAGGTTAATCATATCCATGACCATCAGCTCGTTGGAGTATCCTAGATAGGAAATGTCCAGCGGGTAGTTCTTCTCCGGCACGCAGGCCTGGCACTTGTCGAGCATCTCCACGGCACGCTCAGGATGGCCAGCCTTAACCATTTCCTTCGCAACGTTCACGAAAAGGGCACGCTGCGAGAGGACTCCGCAGAAAGTGTAGAGGTGCTGGTTGTCGGCGTAGTAGTCCGGACGGCTGAGCGCGTCCCACTTATAGACATTCGTCATCATGTCGTAGAGCTTGTCCGGATCGGCAAACCCGACCTCCGAAGTGCGCTGGCGATTGCGGATAGGGACAAACTTGTAGGAGAATCCGTCATATTCAAGATAGTCCTTGATGCCCATATTGAGGTCACCGCCCATATTCAGGAGATGTATTGGCCTGTCCCACTGATAGTTCGAAAGCAGGTCGAGCATGAATAATTCCGGCTTGGAGATATAGTCCTTCTTCGACGACATCGTCAGCACTATATATTCCGGAATTTGAGACTCATATTTTTTGTCGAGTATGCCGCATTTGATGACATTTTCCTTATTCACCGGTACGACAAGCTTGCGCGAACAGATGTAATCGACCATTTTTCCCGACGAAAGCGGAACCTTTGCGGACGGATGGCGGAAGACGCGCATCACGTCGGAAAGGAGTAGAGCGCTGTCGCGTGTGTCGTAGATGTGAACGAAATCGTTGGTGCCGTAAAGGTACTGGCGCGGGCCGACGCTCAAATCGAGCGGGGCTGACTTGTTGCAGGCCCATTTCATCTGGTCTATGTGCCAGTCGGTTCCGAGCAGTGAGGTGTTCACTATACGCACGTCAGGACGGCATTCTTCGACCTCCTGAGCATACCAGAGAGGAAAGGTGTCGTTGTCGCCGTGGGTTATCAGGATGCCGTTCTCGCCGCAGGAATTGAGATAGTTGTAGGCCATCTCCACAGCGGTGCGACGGTTGCTCCTGTCGTGGTCGTCCCAGTTCTCTGCTCCCATCAGGGCTGGCACGCCGAGACAGACAAGTGTCACAGCCGCGGAAACTGCGACTCCGGCAGTCTCTGAGGAGGCTTTCTTCTTTGCGAGCAGTTCCTCAATCCAAGTGTAAATCGCGAGCACGGCGAACCCGATCCATATCGCAAAAGCATAGAACGATCCGGCGTAGGCGTAGTCCCTTTCACGCACCTGGAAAGGCGGCTGATTGAGGTAAATCACAATCGCGATTCCCGTCATAAAGAAGAGCAGGAAGGTGACCCAACAGCCCCGCTTGTCCCTCGCGAACTGGAAAAACAGTCCGAGAATCCCCAAAAGCAGAGGCAGCATATAGTAGTGGTTCTTGCCTTTGTTCTCCTTGAGATAGTCAGGTGCATCGCTCTGGTCGCCGAGCCGTATTTCGTCTATGAACGGGATTCCGCTTTCCCAGTTACCCTCGAAAATCTCTCCCGGGCTCGGGCTGTGAACGTCGTTCTGGCGACCGGCGAAGTTCCACATGAAGTAGCGCCAGTACATCCAGTTCAGCTGATAGTCGAAAAAGAAACTGAGGTTTTCGCCCATTGTCGGCTTGCGGTAGTGTCCGCCTGCCTTGCCTCCGTTCTTCATATAAGAGCCGTAGAACTGCTTGTAACGGTCATCAACGCCGTTCCCGCTGTTCCACATGCGCGGAAAAAGCATCTTGTCGCCGCCTTCATAGACGATGTTTCCGAATGACGGAGCTTTGATGTATTTTCCGTCCATCGGCGCCCAATACCAATCGTCTTCGATGTAATAGTCCGAGTCGAAATACTGTCCGTATATGAGCGGTGTGCTTCCATACTGTTCGCGGCTGAGATAGCGGCAAAGAGTGAAAGGATTATCGGGCTGATATTCGTTGGTCGGCGTGTGTGCGCATGAACGGATAATCACAATCGAGAACACGGAAAATCCTACAACGATGGTCGTGAAGCACAGCAACAGCGTGTTGAGAAACGCCTTCTGCTTCTTCATTGTCACGAAAAGGCCCCAAAAACATAGCGCAAAGAGCAACACAACGAAGAAAACAGCTCCGGAATTGTACGACAGATGGAGCGTGTTCACGAAGAACAGGTCGAAATAGGCCGCAATCTTCGGAAGGTAAGGTATTATCACAAAGAGAATAAGGGCCAGTATCACGCACGAGAGCGCAAATATTCCAACGAGTTGGCGGAATGTATATCCCTTGTCCTCACGCTTCCTATAATAATAGAGGAACACGAGGCACGGTATCGTCAGCAGGTTCAGCAGGTGTACGCCTATCGAGAGGCCCATCAGGAAGCAAATCAGCACAATCCAGCGGTTCGCGTAAGGCTCGTCCGCCTGTTCATACCATTTGGTCATCGCCCAGAACACGATTGCCGTAAAGAGCGAGGACATCGCATAGACCTCACCTTCCACTGCGGAGAACCAGAATGTGTCGGAGAAACAGTATGCGAGCGCTCCAACGGCTCCGCTTCCGTATATGGCAATGGCTCTGCCTATGGAATATTTCCCGTCCTCACCGGGCTTGACGATGCGTTTGGCGAGAAAGACGATGGTGAGATAGAGAAAAAATATCGTCAATGCGGAGCATATCGCACTCATCGAATTGACTGCCACCGCCGCATGCATTTTATCCGTGAACATTGTGCAAAAACGCGCAATCAACTGAAACACAGGGTTTCCCGGCGGATGTCCGACTTCAAGTTTATATGACGAGGCGATGAACTCTCCGCAGTCCCAAAATGATGCGGTGGGCTCGATTGTGAGAAGGTATGTAACGGCGGAAATCAAAAAAACGACTGCCGAGGTCACATAATTCCAAAGATTGAATCTTTTTTTATCCATTTTATTTGTCGAATAACCCGCAAAGATACAAATAGATTGGTAATATTTGCAAAAAGATATATCAGTTTCCCCGTTTGGCGTTATAGCCGGCGGATTTCAGGAGTTCCGTCACCCTGTCTCGGAAATCGCCTTGAATCACAATCTCTCCATCCTTTGCGCTGCCGCCGACGCCGCATTTGACTTTGAGCATCTTTCCAAGCTCCTTCAAGTCGTCCTCATTTCCGACAAATCCGGTTACGAGTGTAACCTGCTTTCCGGCGCGTCCCTTGCGATCAATCTTCACCACAAGCTTCTGCTTTGAAGGCTCGAGTGTTTCAGCCTCAGGCTCCTCCCCTGTCTGATATTGAAAATCAGGATTGGTCGAGAACACCACCCCAAGTCTGCTTTTCCAATCGTTATCCACTGCCATAATCCAATAATAATCAAATATTCACAAACTTCCGCAGCGACAGCCACATACCCATCGCCCGCTTCATCTTGCAAATATAACCAAATCTATCCGTAACCTTATCCTTTTATTTTCAGCGCATATTTATTATTTTTGCACGACAAAGCCCGGTTTCGAGAATCCTTTTGGACGGACCGGATGGAAAGACCGGCTGAAAGGACATGGAGGAAAGGCCGGACTCAAGGAAAAGAATTGAAAATCATATTATTATGGATGCAGAACAGATTACTTTGACGATCGCTACGGGCATGTCGATTCTCATTTTTCTGCCGGCACTCCCACGTTTTGTCAACCTGTTCAGCCAACTATGGTCAAGTCTGTTCCGGACCGGCACTTGCATTCGCATAGAAGACAGCAGGAAAGTCCAGCGCAGCCGCGACATTGTTTTCTGGGCGAGCGTTCCGGGCCTCATGACGATTGTCTGGCATTGCGGTCTCTATGCACCGGAATGGCTCGAAGCCCTGCCTCCACAGTTCCATCTCCCGTGCGTTGCAGGAGTTATGCTCGGCTATTTCCTTCTGTGTATCACGCTCGGCCATATAGTTTTGCAAAGAAGACTCAGAACAAAAGTCTACGAGGCAGCGACCGGATGCCCAAAGAATTTCTGGATTCTGCTTGCGTTCACACTGTTTGTCGCAACCATACCGCTAAAATCATCCGGAATCGGCAACAATGTGTCTGTAATTGTAATGTACTGTATTACAGGCCTGTTATATTTCATCTTTTTAATACGAAGATTTCAAATTTTTGCTTCCGATAGCAATTATTTGACAGCAATTTTGTACCTTTGCGCCCTTGAAATTCTGCCGACAGCATTGTTTGTGACCTCGGCATTGATTTTTTAAAGATATGAGCGCAAAAAATATTCTCATCTCACAGAAGCAGCCGCAGACGGCCTCTCCATACGATGCACTTGCAGAAAAATTCGGAGTCAAGTTCGAATTTCTTCCGTTTTTTCAGATGGAGCCTCTTACTTCCCGCGAGTTCAGGACACAGAAAATCAACATATCCGACTACACGGCCATCGTGTTCTCGGCAAGGACGACCATTGACGCGTTTTTTCAACTTTGTGACGAACTCCGAGTCAAGATTCCCGAGACGATGAAATATTTCTGCACCACGGAAATCGTAGCCAACTACCTCCAGAAGCACATCGTCTACCGCAAGAGAAAGATTTTCTTCGGAGACGGGAAACCGGAGTCGGTGATGAATCTCATCGGACCGAAGCACAAGGGCGAGAAATTCCTCATAACGACCAGCGACTCAACCGGTAAGGATGCCATAACAAAGCTGTTCGAGGCCACCAAATTCGACTTTACTACAGGAGTATTCGTCAAGTCGGTACCGCAGGACCTCACGGCTGTCGACCTTCACAAGTACGACGTAATTGTCGTGTTCAATGCAGCTGACGTCAAGTCACTCTATGCCAACTTTCCGGAGTTCAAGCAGGAGAACATCAAGTTCATAACCTACGGACGCTCAGTTGTGAAGGCAATGGAAGAGGCGGGTCTAAAGATTGAAATTTCCGCCCCGACTCCAGAAATTCCTTCCGTATCAAAGGCTCTTGAGAACTACCTCATCAACGAAGAATAAGCCACTGACAGATATGACGGATGCCGCACCCCTCACTTTCTCCAAGGAGGAAAGGATTTGTGGCGAGAAGAGCGTATCGCATCTTCTTGCCAAGGGACATTACGGAGCAGGGGGCTCATTCCGTTTCTGCTGCACCGGCAACGACAAGGGATTCTCGAGGATAATGATCTCTGTCCCAAAGAAGATGTTCAAGAGAGCGGTGAAACGCAACCTGATGAAGCGCCGCATCCGCGAGGCCTATCGCCATCAGAAAGACCTTGTCAAGGACACCCCTGTCGACATTCTTCTCATCTACAACAGTAAGGAACTTATTCCCTACACCGACGTCTTCACCCAAGTCGGCAACATTCTCCGGCGGGTTTCAGCAAAATACACTTCCAAAAACAAGAACAAGGAGTAACTGCTACATAGAAGAAAGTCTCACGACATCATACAAAAAATATCGGAGGAAAATGAGAGATTTCATTTCCTCCGATATTTTTTTGCGGCGCGTTTTAGAGATTGGATTTGCACATATAGGAGAACGCCACAAAACAAATAGTTTTCTGGTTGCAAATGTCGCCCATTCCAATCTCTTAAGGGTTGTAAATCCCGTTGTTTTAACTGTTGTTTTTGTTGTATTACAGACTACACGCGCTCCCAAAGCCTATGGAACCGGATCATACCCACTCCCGCCCCAAGGATTACAGCGAAGAATTCTCCACACAGTAAGAGCCAGTCCCTTGAAAGGCCCATGCTTCCGGAAAGCCTGCAAAGCATACTCCGAACACGTCGGGGTGAACCGGCAAACAGGAGGTTTCAGAGGCGATATGCAGACCCGATAGAACTTGATGAGCCAAATGAACGGAGCAGTGGCAACTTTCCTTGCCACTGCCCTGCACTTTCCCAGTCTGTCATATTTCGAAGCCATCCTAAAATTTCTTTTCTTCTATTCCGCTGCAATAGGTTTCCATCTGACGGTTTTTCCGATGCCCATGATGGAGCCGCGTATGGCAATCATGTTGTCCTTGGTGAACTGTACCGTGGCGTCAGCGCGGATGCCGCTGGTCGGGTCATAGATTTTGCCCTTCCAATGCTTCTTCTCAGGATTATACTTGAGATTCCACATGATTATCATCTCGTTGCATGGTTTGTTGCGGAGCTCCTTGTCCGGATTCTTGGTGTCGAGATAGATGTTCCCGTCCTTGTCATACATGTTCTTGCTCCAATAATTCAAGAACTTATAGGTGCCGTCAGCCTCCTTGTAGCAGCGAACTTTCGACTGCTCTCCGTTATAGTCGATAAAATAATTGCCGATGATTCCATCAGCCGAATTGTTGCGGGACTCCTGTGCGGAGAGCGCGATTGTGCCTACGGGAAGTCCCATGACGATGCCGAGGACAAGAGTGATTATCCTTTTCATAAAAAACGTATTATAAATTTCTCCTATAGTGACTATCCGGAATCCGTCTGATTATGACTCCGAATTCCGAACGAATTGCAAATCCTGTGCAAAATTAGGAAAAATAAATATAATATCGCCATGAGCCGACAAACACACAAATGAAATAACTCGCGGAATCGGCGAGTTATTTGCACGATTCCGCGAGTTATGCAATGCTATCCAAGAGTCTGGGAAAGACCGTTGAGAGCCTTTTCATAGATTTTGTTACTCCATTGCGATTTCAAATCATTTGACTTATATTTGCCTATGGCTATAAACCGTTGGTTATTATGGAAAAGTCAAGATTTGTGAATACTGGAAGTTTCGTACCGGATGAGAATTATTCAACTTGGTTGAAATCAGTCAAAGGGAGACTCAAACACGCTCAGATAAAAGCGTCCGTAAGGATTAACCAGTCGATGCTCGAATTCTACTGGGAACTTGGACACGACATCAACGCCTTGCAGAATACTTATTCTTGGGGAAGCGGTTTCTTCGATAAATTGAGTTTGGATTTGAGGAACGAATTTCCTGGGCAGGAAGGCTATTCTGTCACCAACCTTAGATACATCAAAAAGTGGTATACATTTTATAGTCAATGTGATACAATTCGTTACCAAGTTGGTAACGAATTAAAAGACTCAATGCCGGAGAAGTTTGCATACATTCCGTGGAGACATCATATCGATATACTCAGGAGATGCAAGAATCTGGAGGAGGCCTTATTCTATATTGACGAGACTATTGCTAATGGATGGAGCCGAAGTGAGATGAACTTTCAGATAGATTCCAATCTCTTCGCAACGAGAGGCAAGGCTCTATCAAATTTCAATGAAAAACTTCCGGCAGTTCAAGGTGAACTCGCCAACGAGATACTCAAAGGAGAATACAAACTTGATTTTCTGCCAATTACGGGAGAGGTAGAGGAAAGGAAACTCGAAGATGCCTTGGCGCAGAACATTACAAGGTTCCTTCTTGAATTGGGAAGTGGATTTGCGTATGTAGGCAGGCAAATGGAATTGAGGATTCCTGGTCCGGATGGGACTTCTTTCTTCCCGGATATGGTATTCTACCACATCAAGATGAAATGCTATGTGGTAGTGGAGCTCAAGGTGGTTGACTTCGTTCCCGAATTTGCCGGGAAGATCAATTTCTATGTCAATGCTGCTGATGCACTGCTGAAGGGCGAAGACGACAATCCGAGCATCGGGCTATTGATTTGTCGTGCCAGAAATAAAACTGTGGTCGAGTGGTCACTTAAAGGCATCAGCAATCCTCTCGGTGTCGCCACTTATCAATTGCAGCAAGTCGTCGATAATACTATCGCAGAACAGGAAAATCAATAATCCGATGTCCGGCCTATTTCCCGTGCTTGCCAAAATGGTGGCGGAACTGCTCGACCGTGAACTTCAGGTGCTTGCGGACAGCCCTCGTGCTGATTCCGAGGGCGGCGGCAATCTCCTCCTGCTTCATGCCCTCAATCCTTGACATATAGAATATCTGCCTGGTGCGGGGCGAGAAGGAATCCGCGAACCGCATGACGTCGTCCAGCAGAATCTCGCGTTCCCCTGCCGACCGCCAGGCTTCCGGTTCATGTTCCGGACAGGCGAGAATCTCCCATGAGCGGGAGGATATGTTCTCGATGCTGACCACATCGCCGGTCCTGAGCCTTTTTGAGATGACATTCATGCAGTCATTCCGCACGGCGCGGAACAGATAGGAATCAATCTTGTCCCTCATGACGCCCGGTTTCTGCTCAAGAAGCCTTGAGAGCACATTATATATGACATCCTCGGCGACGGTGACCCCGGAATTAAGAACATGACGGACATACTGAATCATGCGGGGATAAGTTCTCCGCACGAGTTCCTCCATTTCTTTCTCGGAGTATCCGAACGCCTTGTTCTCCGTCACCGTCATTCTATCTTTTTTCCATCACCGTCATTCTATCACGTATGTTTTCTTCTCCGGGCCGACACCCTTGATTGTCAGCCTCTTCCAGTGAGGAGGAAGAGCGTGGTTCCCAACCTGCATAACACCGCCGCCAGGTGCGAACTCGAGACCTGCAAAACCGAAGATGACGGCCTGAAGGGTTCCGCCCGCCCCGGTCGCGAAATAGGGATTGGTGCCGCCCTTGAACTCCGCCAGCACGCCGAACGGAGGCAGGGCATTGGGACGGTATGAGTCAACGAACCACTTCCACGCCTGAGCCGCGTCCCCGCAGCGGGAACAGATTACGGAAAACATGGACTGGGTCATGGCCGGGGTCTTTTTCTGCGGCACCTTCCGGCTGTAGTAGTCCAGATCCGCCAGCATCCGCTTCCTGTCCGTAATCACCCGCAGCGGAAAGGCAAGGAGATTGACGTCCGCCTGCTTGATTTCTGCGCCGTCATAGCCGGCGTGTTCGAGCGTCACCCCGTCGGGCATCCTGTCGAAGAACAGATTCTCGGAAATTTCCTTCCATATCGGCGGTGTTCTGTGCCCGAGAAGCCGTCCAGCCTCGACCGCATACCTGAGGTTGAGCATCGCGGCGGCGTTCGTGTAGGCATTGTCGTCCTTGTTCAGAGCCCATTCGTCCGCGCACATGACATTGTCGATGTGCCAGAAACCGTCGTCCTTCTTCTCAGCCCGGCTCGCCCAGAACTCGGCCGTGGCCTGAAGAACCGGCCAGCCGCGCGTCTCAAGCCACTCCCGGTCGCCCGTCACGAGGTAGTACCGCCAAAACCCTATGGCCACATCCGCCGTGACATGATGCTGAAACGTGCCGGAGAGAGAGGTCGCCGGGGTGTCCTCCGCTCCCGTCGAAGAGCTTTCCCACGGGAACATCGCTCCCCGGAAGCCGTAGGCGGCAGCATTGCGCCGGGCCTCGTCCAGACGCAGGAACCTGTACTCCAGCATCGACCGGGCCAGTTCCGGATGGAGCATCAGGAGCGGTGGCATCATGAACATCTCGCTGTCCCAGAACACATGACCGTTGTAGCCGAGTCCGCTGAGCCCCATAGGGGAAGGTGAAAATGCCGTGCCCTCGCGGGTGAAGCTGTAGAGGTGGTAGAGCATACTCCTGACTTCCTTCTGTGCCTGAGGGGCTCCATCTATGATTATGTCACTCTCCCACAGTCTGTTCCACGCGAGACGATGCCGCCGCAGCAGCTCTCCCTCCTTCTGAAAACGGACGTATGTCACAATCCGCTCGGCCTGATTCAGGGGATCCGCAGTATGGACGGAAGATATGAGCGAGCCGACCACCGAGAACTTATATGTCTCCCCCTTCCGGAGAGTCTTCACGAACGAAAGGTTATGCGAATCCGAAGAGGGCTGCTTATGGACCGTCGGGATGTTCCTGTCCGCCTCAGGAAAGAGGAACGCGGACGAGGCCGCTGTCCTGACCGTACCGTTCGGGGAGAACGCAGTCGTGGTCAGCACGGTGTATGGAGGATCTGTCTTGTGGTGGAACTCGAATGAGTTGGTCATCATCGACGCTCCGTGCAGGGACTGCGGCACAAGATGCTCCGCACGGGCCTCAAACCCGACGTCCTCGGACGCGGACAGGCTGACCTCCATAAGGGCGGCATGGGCGATGTGCCTCAGGGCGCAGTATCTGTATGAAACGTGCACTCCCCGGAAGTCAAAGTCCCCGACAAATTCGCCGTTCCTCATGTCAAGGCACTGGACAAAGTTCTGTATATTCGAGCGCCTTACCCTTGTCCCGCCGATGCTCATCACCAGACGCAGGGGATTGATGTTGGGCAGGAAGTTGTTCACTCTTCCGCGTCCGTAGAAGTCATAAACTCCGGCAAGGACTGTCTCGGCTATCCCGAAAGGCTCGGGAGACGACACGAGCCCAATGACCCCGTTGGCCGAAGTGACTCCATAATATTCCGACGCATCTGGCTCGGGAGCCACAAGCATCCAGCTATCGTCCACCGCATCCCGCGTACCCGCGTTCACGGCATCCGGAGTCCCTGCTGACAGGACAGTGGAACAGGCCAACATAGCGGCCGCCACCATATATCCTTTACATATCCTTTTCACCATACAACCTTTTGAGTCCACAAATTTCCGAAATTATCCTTAACTCTCACCTCTCCTTCCCGTGTTTTTCCGCTCGGCACGACTCTGAACATATATTGTGACTCCGTCGGCTTCGCGTAATCGGCAGCCCTGCCTTCCAGATGCCCGAGCGAGTCGGCGATGGCCTCATAATCCGGGTCATGCTCCGGATGATGCTCCATGTCGCAGACCTCCTGTCCGTTTTCGTACCACTCCGGCGTGCCCCAGAAGTTCTCCGTCCAGTTCCAGATGTTCGCCTTCACATAGCCGTCTCCGGTCCTTGCCGGGCTGTACGCCCGAATCTGATATGAAGCGTCCCTGCCGACCGACTTGTAGTACCAGCTCATGTCGTCTCCCTTCACGGAGCACACCATGTAGCCGTTAGGCACGCCCTCGGCCGTGAGTTCCCGGTTGGAGCGCAGCTGGCCGTTGCAGCGCGCGACCGTCACGCTCACAACATTGGAGATGCCGTCCGGGTGGCCGTTGTTCCGGTAGTCGTAGCCGAAGTTGTCGTGATAGTGGCCGGACCAGGAATAGACGAAGCGGTAGGAGGTGAGGAGGTCGCGGTAGCGCTCATAATTGACATAATACTTGCTGAAGGAACCGTTCGGTGTGTTTCCCCTCTTCTTGAACATCTGCGCATGGCCGCAGAGCACGATTGTCCTGTCCTTCGGGATGTAGGACAGGTCGGCCTCAAGCCATTTCATCTGGTCGTCGTCGATGCCGTAGCCATACCTTGCCGTCGGGTCCGTGCGGTCATACATGATGTCGTTCACCACCACATAGTGAATCCTTCCGATGTTGAAGGAATAATATGCCGGGGATATGTAGGTCTCGTAGAACGGCGTCCCGAGCCCGGTCTCCCACATCGTGTTCTGGTCGTAGTCGTGGTTCCCGATGACATTGAACATCGTCACGCCTCCGCCTTCGACTATGTCCGCGTAGTCGTCATATCCCGACATCCAGTTATATACGAGGTCTCCGAGATTTATGGAATATACAGGACCCTTCACCGTGTCGGCAAGGGCGACGATGTCCGGAAGAACCACATCGCGGAACCTCTCGCCGGAGCCGTCGCGCCCGAGCCCCCTCATCTGAGGATCGCCGACCATGACAACGGTGTAGTCCTCCTCGACGCCCGCCCTCGGGGTCAGGGTGAAGTTGGCCTGCACTGCCTCTTCGTACCGTTCAACGCGCCGCCAGAAAAGTGGAATGTTGTTGTGAGTCGGAATCTCATACTCCGCCGGGATGGAAATGAAGATGAACCTCGTCCGCGTAAGGTCGCTCTTCATCTGATATTTTCCCCAGCCGTCGGTCCGCACGCACTGAAACCCGTCGCTTACGACCACGCCGGGGACAGGCCGCCCTTCCGGTGTCGCTATCCTTCCGAAGACATTCGTGCCGTCGGGAAGCGGGGACACTCCCACCGCCATGTCGTCCGCAGCCTCACCCGTCACGGAAACTTTCTTCGCGAAGGCCGCCACATTTCCGGTCCTTCCCGTGACGGCCTTCACCTGTCCGCGATTGACACATTCCTTTATGACCGCATCCTCCGAGGCGCAGCCGCTGATGCGGCCGGCGATGCCCGCGGTGTGGATGGCCCTGTCGTGATTCTCGTACCTGTTGCCGCAGGGGCCGCTGGTCACGGTGCCGTAGTTGGTGCAGTTTCTCAGATACGCCGCGTCCGAAGCGTCGCCCTTGGCGTATATGTTTCCGGCCAGACCGCCCACGCAGGAGGCATGGTCGGGACTGAAGCCCGAGAACTCCACATCACCGCGGTTGATGCAGCCCGCTATGTGGGTGCCTCTTCCCATGAGTCCGACCAGTCCTCCGACGGACGAAGGCTGCTCATTCGTGACGCATATTCCTCCGTAATTGTTGCAATCGACTATCGTGAGGCCGTCATGAGGCATTCCGCAGATTCCTCCGGCCATCATCGGATGGATGCCCTCCGTGGTGACGGAACCGAAATTGTCGCAGGAATTGACGTCGCCCTTGGTGAATCCGACAATTCCGCCGACATTCGACGCCAGCCCCTCCACGGTCTTCTCCGCAGCGACGGACTCGGCGTTCAGACTGCCCCTGTTGACGCAGCCCTTCACGACTGCCTTGTAGACGTCTCCCGTGATTCCTCCAATCCGGCAGGCCGGGATGTCTCCCGAATAAGAGACGGAGCCGCTGTTCTCCGACGCCGCCACCTGGGCGCCCGGCAGAAGCTTGTGACGGAAGCCGCCGGCAATGCCTCCGAGCCTTATGGCGACTTTGTCCGGTTTCTGCAGCGAACCGGAGCACTGCGATGAAATCTGTCCGGAGTTCCAGCAGTCGTATATCATCGCGTAGTTGATTCCCACGATTCCGCCAATCCAGAGGACATTGTCGGCGTAGGAGGACCTGTGCACAATCCGGCCGCGGTTCTCGCAGGAAAATATGCTTCCGCAGTTTATGTCGGCGATGAATCCTACGGCATATTCCCCGCTCCGGCTCGTAGCCTTCATCTGACACGATGAGTCGATGACCAGATTCCGGACCACACCGCCCTGAAGAAGTTCGTGAAATAGTCCCGAAGAGGCCTTCCAGTTCATGAACTTGTGCCCGCATCCGTCGAAGGTGCCTCCGAAGGCGGATATTCCCGGGAATTTCTTGACTTTGGCCATGTCGATGTCGGCCCCAAGGCAAACGATGCCTTCCTCATTCCGCCACTCCGACGTGCTCGCTCCGGCATTGCAGGCCGCAGCAAAGTTCACGAGGTCGGCGGCCGTCCTTATGTCACCCGCACGGGAAGTGAAGCCCGCGAGGAAAAGCAGAAGAACGGTAAGCCTCAGGCTTCTCACCGCTGAGGCATATCCGTTTTTCACAAGATTCAGCGTCATTTTCATATAATCCCGTATCATTCCCTTTTTACCATTCAATCGTCGATGAATACTGATTGCCGAAACGGTCCTTCACCGTCACCGTTCCCTTTCCCTTGGCACCCGACACCCTGCATCTGAACAGGGAAGGATGAGCCGTCTCGTTCAGGCTATAGCCCACATTGTAGCGGCTGAAATAGGACTTGTCCCTATAGGCTTCCCAGATTTCCTTCTGCGGACGGTCGTAGGTCGCGGAAATGTTCGACATTGCCTGCCCGTTGAACTTCGGGGTTTCCCACGCGCTGTCCCACATATAGACATTGGCATAGACATAGTCCCCGTCCTTGGAAACGCCTATCTGGTGAGACTCGTCGAGCTTCACATCCCCGATGTAGGCCACCCCGTCGCGATACTCCCACGCACGGAGCCTGAAGTCCGGCGGAGTTCCGCAATGCTTCCCGGTCTGGTAGGCAAGAGGCTTCCATTTCCAGGAGATGTCCTCACCGTCAACCGTGACGACAAGAAATCCCCTCGGGGTGCCGTCGGCGAGGTACTCGTTCGTGTAGAGCTCTCCGGTCGAGCGCGGCAGGGTGTGGCACTCAAGACGGTTGGCGAATTTGCCGTGTCCGGACGGGTAGATGTAGTTGAACGTCTGATGTGTGTGCCCGGCCCAGGCATAAACGGCCCTGTACTTCGCCAGCAGGCTGGCATAGTCGTTCCCATGCCTGCATGTGCCCCTTGCCCATTTGTCCGAGCCGTTGATTTCCCGGAACGCGGGGGCGTGGGTGCAGAGCATTATGGTTGACGAGCGCTCGACAAAGGCAAGGTCGCCCTGAAGCCACTCCCAGACATCGTCGGTCAGTCCCTCGCTGTAGTCGTTGAGCAGACCGCCGCTCCCCTTTTTCATAATAAGATTGTCCAGAACGACATAGTGCAGCTTTCCGATGTTGAAGGAATAGTTGCACGGGCCGAAATTCTCCTCGAACACACGCCTGCCCTGCTCGTCGTCTTCGGCCGAGGTGTCGTTGTCGTGGTTGCCTATGACATTATAGGTCGGGAAGCCCATGCCGTTCAGGCCCTCCACATACTGCGCGTACAGGGACATGTCCTCATGGACGAGGTCCCCGAGGCATATTCCATAGACCTTCTGTCCGGAAACGGAGGCCGCGTATTCCTTCAGGTCCCGGTAGAGGTCGGCACAGCAGTCCAGCGAATGATAGGCCAGCTTGTCGCCTCCACGGCTGCGCGGACGCGGCTGCGGGTCCGCCGAAATGAGCAGTGTGTATCTGTCCGCGCCGGACGGAATCTTCTTCAGCGAGAAGTCCGCGACATAGGCATTGCCAATCTTCTGACATTCGGACAGTTTCTTATAAAAGACCGGGACTCCGCCCTTGACCGGCGACTCGTAGCCGGATGGGGTGCTGACGCTTATGAACTTTACGCGGTCAAGGTCGCTGTCAATCCGATAGACTCCGTCAGCGCCCGTCTTTACAGACTTGAGGCCGTCTGTCACCACGACTCCCTCAAGGAGACGGAGGTCATAGTCCGTCACCTTCCCCGTCACGGTGTATTCACCGGAGGGTTCCTGTTTGCCGGTGTCCGGCTTTGCCTGCGGAGTGCAGCCCCACAATAGGGCGACCGCAAGCGTCACAATGAGAAAATGTCCTTTCATCTGTTCCCTCAATTTCCAAAGCGCCGTCATTATTCCAGAGCACCGTCCCACAGGCCGATGCCGCTTACTGACGGAGTTCCCGTCCCGACAACATAGTTCGCGACGTTCGCCGAAGTCACATTGATTCCCGATGTCGCGTTACCGTTCTCCATGACCGCTCTCATCATTCCGCCGTACAGACAGTCCGTAATGCGGCTTCCCTCGTCCGACTTGCCGGCGATTGCGCCATAGACGAGCTTTTCTATGCTTTCCTTGCTCGACCCGACCTTGCCGAAGAAGCGGCTGCCTGAGATGTCAGTGGAAAGTCCTATTGCAACGAGGCCGCCGGCGTAGAGAGGAGAACTGTGTGCCTGAATGTCGCCCAATGCACGGCAGCCTGTCACCTTTGAGTTTTCCAGCTTGCCGGCTATGCCTGCGGAGGCATGAGGGTAGTCGCCGGAGTTGCCGGTGGATGTGCAGTCCGACATGGCTGCGTTTCTCGCGTATGCGACGATGCCGGCGGAAGCGCCCCTGCGGAGAGTGAAGTTCCCGGAATTGACGCATCCCGACACCGTGAGCGTGCCTCCGGTCGATGATGCCGCAGCATTCATGTCGAACGCTCCGAGTATGCCTCCGACGCAGGTGAAGGAGTAGGTTCCGCCGTCAGGGCTGCAGTTATTCTGTATGCCGGAGTAGATAGCCGAAGTGTTGCCGCAGTCGCTTATCACGGATTCCCTTCCTGCGAAACCAGCGATGCAGCCCACCACTCCGCCGACGGCAGACTTGCTGTTCGTCCTGTTGTCCGACCTCCCGGCCTCAACCTTCGCGGCTGACTTGGAACCGGTCACCGTGCAGGCCTTGGCCGCATATCCGAGAATGCCGCCGACATTGATGCCATTCTCAAAATAAGGAGCGTCGGCCTTGCCGTCAGAACCGTTGCCTCTCCTGCACGCGACACAGACCTCCGACCCCTCCTTCGCGGCACATCCGCTGAGGGAAATAAAGCTTTCCGCCCAGCCGAGGATGCCGCCGACGGCGCAGGTAGAGTCCGATGTGATTCTCGGTCCCTTACCGTCACGGTGCAGCCTCACCTCAATCTTGCCGCCAAATTCCGCATTCTTCATCGGGACGTCCTGCTTGACCCCGCCGACAAATCCGCCCACACCCAAGGCGCAGTTGTCCGCCATATTCATGACCAGGATCGAGCCTTCGGAAGACGCTCCCGCGAAATCCAGCTCGACAGCCATTCCTCCGACCTCAACCTGTCCGTACAGACCGCCGACGAAAATGTACTTGGAAGTGCCGTCGCTCACGATGTCGCCCTTGTTGGAGTTCGCATTCAGATAACCCTGTCCGCACCAGCCCGCGATGCCTCCGGCCTTGACCGTGTTCGCACCCGAGGTAATGTGCAGGGCACCGCCGTTGAATGAATCAGAGACGCCGCCAAGCGCATAGCCCGCTACTCCGCCGGCATAGACATTTCCGTTCACGGAAGCCTCGGACACAGAAGCGTAGTTCTCGCAGCCCTTCACCGTTCCGGTCTGTTCCACGCGGGCGGCAATTCCGCCGACGCCATGCTCCCCTGCCGACGACTCGTCACTGACCTCGCCGCTGTTCTGACAGTATTCCAGAGAACCGGAGAGTTCCGCGACGACGCCTCCCGTCATGACCGGGGCATCCATGTCGCTGAACTCCACGGAGAGCGCGACGCTCCCCTGATTCTTAGACTTCTCGATCACCGCGTCTTCCTGCACCCTGCCGACAAGTCCCGAAACAAGCGCCGATATCATCGACTCATGCTCGTGGAAACCTGCCGTAACCGTCCCGCTGTTCGTGCAGGCCGTCACCACCGAGTTCTCCAACGATGCCGCTACGGAAGCCCACACGGCGGCCGAACCGGCCATGACAGGCTTGGTGAACGAGCATGAGGCATCGACGGTCAGGTTGCTCACCGTTGCGTCGGAACAATGTCCGAACAGCGGGGCGGCATCCTTCAGATTGAGGAGCGAGTGTCCCTTTCCGTCAAATGTCAGACTGAAAGGACGTTCCTCCGTACCTATCGGAGTCTCCCACTGAACTCCATCCATATTGACATCACCAAGCAGAGTGACGTTTCCGTCGTCATCGGTCCAGTCCGAGATGTCCCCGCCGCCGTTGAAGGTCTCGGCAAAGAGCCGCATTCCCTTTCCGGTGAGGATGCCGTGGGCGACATTGTAGCCCTGACAGACGGGAGGAAGTCCGATGGCCTCGGAAGAGATGAACTGGTTCAGGGATATCTGCACTTCGCGGTTCGAGCGCGAGTCGCTCAGGTTCTCGCCGAGGCGGAAAACATATCTCGTCAGTCCGTCGTCCGCGCTCTCCTGCGTCACCGTCACGTCATCCGGCGCATTGACCCCGCTCACGACTGCATCGGGGACAAGAATCTCCAGAGCACCGGAACCATCGGCCGGCAGAAGCACGTTGCCGGCATCGTCGTAGGTCAGTTCCGTTCCGAACTGCCACATCGAGACATACGCCCCGGCATCCTCGCCGCTTCTGCTGAAGGCAATGCGCCCCATGCGCGACTCCTCCTCATTCGGTCCGGAAGCAATCGTGACAGGAGTCTCGACAAAGTCCCCGCGTGGCATGGACTCTCCCTTGTTGACTACCAGCCACCGGTTTTCGGGCATCACTCCCCATTCCACTCCCGGAAGTGTTCTCACTATAATCTTGGCCGCGGTTCCCCCGATTCCGGACACGATGTACGACTTGCTGAATATGAACGCATTGCCGGACTGGGTGAGACGGAAAGGAACGGTGCGGTATTCTCCGGCGGAGAAGGTGAGCGTCGCCGGCTGGCGGGATTCGAAAGAGTCGTTCGGAAGGATGTTCAGCGTGAACCTGCCCGTTCCGCGATGTTCCTCCTGAACCACCGTGCACCAGGGCTGGTCGGAAGCCACGTTCCACCTGACATTGTCGTCGTTGAGTTCCACGTCAAACTCCAGTTTATGTCCTATGGCCGTCAGTGCCACGGTTTCGCCCACATCCGCCCCGTTCCTCCGGAACGAGACCTCGATGTTCCCCATTTCCTTCGAACTTCCGAAGTCTATGACCTCCTCGACACACGAGGTCAGGGAAACCGCAAGCAAAAGAATCGTCAGTATATATTTTTTCATGTCTTTACGGATTTATCAGTTTCTGCCCTTCGCCCTGTTGGCCCGGCTCTCCGCCGTTGATGCCCACCAGAGGTCGGTCGTCATGTTGTTGGTGCCGCCGAGCCAGCCGGCCACGGCCTTCGCGTACTGCTCCGCGTTGTAGAAATCCTCCGTCGCCGGATAGCGCATCCTCGTCGGGAGCACGCAGCCGTTTTCCGCCGCCTCGCCGTTGGTCTTCAGAAGCGGATAGCCGGTGCGCCTGTAGTCACACCACGCCTCGGTACCGCACCAGAATGTAGAGACCCATTTCTGCGGCATGATATACTCAAGGGCATTGTTCGGGTCATAGCTTCCGTCAAGGTGGTCAATGAATCCGGTCAGTTCGGCGGAAGTGGAGACAAGTGTTTTGTTCCATTCCAGAACGGATGTCCGCACGGCCTCCAGATAGAGTTCCTTCGTTTTCTGCCCGCTCATGGTCAGCCATCCGCGAGCCGCCGCCTCGGCAAAACAGAACAGTACCTCCGAATAGTTCAGAATCGCATAGGACTCCGCATTCTTCAGGTCGCCGATGTGCCATGACGAGGTGGATTTCCGCGGATAGCGGCCGATGGACGAGTTGCCCGCCATTGACGTCGCCACGCTGAAGAAATAGGACATGTCCGAACGGGACAGCTGCGTCGGGGCTCCGGCACAGTCATCGACTCCGAGGGCGACGAGGTTCGGGTTCGCGCTGAAATCTTTCTTGGCATTGCTGTATTTATGGAAGTAGTAGAAATAGCGCGGGTCCTCGAAATCGTCTCCCATCATGGTCTTTACGAGTGTCCGGCATGCCGCCTCGGCGTTCCACACTCCGGAAGTGGTCGAATAGAACGGGGTGAACAGGGCCGAGTTGGAATAGCTGAACCCGACTCTCGCCGCATCGGCAATCTCCCCGAACACCGGATACTGGCCGTTCCCGGAGAAGGAGTCATATATCTCCGAAATCCTGCTTATGACATTGATTTCGCCCAGTTCGTCGTTGAGCATGAAGTTTCCTCCCGTCTCTTCAATAATTTTCATCGCGGAGCGCATCAGAAGCCTTAGATACAGCGAGTTGCCGAACCTGCGCCATTTGGCGGCATCACCCGAGTACATATAATCGCACTGCCGTGAGAAATCGTCCCCGTCAATCAGTCCGTCGGTGACGGCCTCCTCTGCCTCCATGAACCGGCGGTTGGCTGTTTCGAGGGAAATGAACATATCCCTGTATATCTCCTCCTGAGAGTCGTAGGTCGTCTTGTAGCTGAAGCCCTCTCCCTGCTGGCTTATGAGGCCGGCGTTGAAATAGGGGACATTGCCGTAAGTGTCCGTGATGACTGACATCAGCCAGGTTCTCAGGACAAGCGCCACCCCTTCCATGGCCGGATTGTCCTCCCCGCGGGCAAGCTTCAGCATATACTGTGCATTGCCGAACTCCTCATAGAGGGACCACAGCGACGAGGAAATGTTCTCCGAAATGTCGTAGTTATAAATCAGCGTCGCGGAGGTCTCGAAGCTCATGTTCACCGAATACTGCATGAGTTCCGGAATCAGGTCGTAGCAGCGCTGCAGAATCTTGTACTCCGAATTATATAGAATCGGCTGCACGAACGACTCGGAAGGAACATCGTACAGGGCGTACGGATTCCTGCTCATGTCGTCGAATTTGCTGCACGCGGACAGTGCGGAAAGCACCGCGGCGGAAACAGCGAGTATCTTTATGATGACTGTCTTCATATTGCCGTCCTTAATTTAAAATGTGATTTTAATACTTGCTCCGTACTGCGCCGTCGATGGCATCTGGAGAAGGTCGAAGCCCGGAGTGAGGGCGTTTCCCCTCATGGTCACGGACTCCGGGTCAAAGCCAGGGAACCTGCTCCAACAGTAGAGATTGTTTCCGTAGGCGGCCAGCGTCAGGCCATTGATTACCTTCGTCTTTGCCAGAAGCTTCTTAGGGAACGAATATTCCAGACGCACCTCGCGGAGTTTCAGGAATGATGTGCTCACGAAGTTGGACTCCGTGCACGGACGGTCGTAGAGAGCCTGATAGTAGGCCTGGATGCCCCCGGCGGGAATCTTGTCCGTGTAAATCCTGTAGTTTCCGTCCTCAAGGAGCTGCACTCCCTTTGGAACCATCGAGCCGTCACGTCCCGCGAGGGTCGCCGTGCCCTTTCCCCGGTAGTTGAGAACCCAGTTCGTCAGGGACCAGACATGACCGCCGTACTGTCCGTCGAAGCTGATGCTTGCCTTGAGCCCCTTCCAGCTGAACTGCGTGCTGAAGCCGCCCTGCCACTTAGGCATACATTCGCCGATGTAGGACAGGTCGTAATCGGTTATGGGGCTGCCGTTCTTGTCGAGGACCATCATGCCGGAGACATCGGTCATCTTTCCGTCTGCTCCGACGGCGTATGAGCCTTCCGGGGCGCGCCTGTACTTATATCCGTACATCGAAGTGAGCGAACTTCCGACATAGGCGTACATATATGCGTAGGACGAGTACTGGGCTATGTTCCAGAAGTCTATCCCGTCGCCGAGCTTCAGGACCTCGTTCCTGTTCATCGACCAGTTGCCGCTGAGCCTCCACGAGAAATCTTTGGTCTTGAGAAGAAGGCCGCTGACGGAAATCTCGACGCCGCGGTTACTGATGGTTCCGGCATTCGTGAACACGGTGTTCACGCCCGTGGAAGTGGAAACCGGCATCTTCGCGAGGATGTTCCGGGTGTTTCCGTCATAGTAGGCCAGGTCCAGATTGAGTCTGCTGCGGAATAGCCTGATGTCCGCCCCGACTTCCCACGAGGAGACAATCTCTGGCTTCAGGGCGCTGTTCGCCTTGGTCGGCTGTGCAATCACCCCGCTCGGGAACTTTGTGCTCTGGAAATATTCCTCAATCCTGTAAGGGGCCGTGTCGTGTCCTACCTGCGCCCACGAAGCGCGAATCTTCATGAAATCGACCGCGCCGTTTGTCCTGCCGAAGTCCAGCAGCTCGTTCAGAACGACGCTTCCAGAAACCGACGGATAGAAGAAGGAGCGGTTCGAGGCCGGAAGCGTGCTTGCCCAGTCGTTCCTGCCGGTAAGGTCAAGGAACACGGCATTACGCCAGGAGAGAGAGACAAGCCCGTAAAGGGAGTTGGTCTGCCGCGCCTCCGAATAGCTCACGTTCTTGACCTCGGACTTCGAGTTGGCCAGCGAATACACTCCGGGGATGTAGAGATTGTCGGCCGTCTGCTGCGTCCTCGAATATTCGCGGTAGAGTATGCTTCCTCCGAGGTTCGCATTGAGTCCGAAATCATGGTCGAACTTCCGGTTATATGTCAGAAGGAACTCGCCCGTGTATTGCAGCGAAGCGATGTGCTGCTCCTGATACCACCCCTCCGGCTTCGCCTGGGTGGAAACGGCCTGCTGCTGGGTTCTGAACTCCTTAACGTGGTCCAGACCGCCGCGCAGCATGAGCTTCAGACCCTTCCAGATGTCGAAGTCCAGCTTCACGTTGCCGTAAATCCTGTCCCTGTCCTGCGTGTTCACGCATTCGTTGGCAATGAAATAGGCATTGTTCTTTCCTCCCGTAAGCGAGGTGTCCTGCTGCTTGCCTTCCTGGCCGTCGGCCCAGTAGTTCTTCGCCCAGTCCATGTTTATGTTCGGGGCATAGCACCAGAGGCTGTACATGATGGAAGTCGAGCCGTAGCCGGAGCCGGTCGGGATGTTGTCCATCTGCTTGCGGCGGTAGTTCAGGGTTATCTCCGAGGTGAACCATTTGATGAACTCGTTCTTTGTCCTGAGGAAGAGGTGCTGGTTGTTGCCCGGAGAGTTCGGGATTATTCCCTGCTGCCTCGTATCACTGAGCGAAAGCCGCACATAGTTGCGGCTGTTCAGCCTGCCGGACACGGTAAGGCTGTTCTTGAGCGTGTTGCCCGTCTCGAAGAAGTCCCTGAACCAGTCCCCGTTGCTGACGAAAGGAGTCTGCTCGCGGATGAAGTCCCCGGCCTCGTTCAGGCTTCCGCCTATGCCCTTGGCAATGTTGTAGTACTGGTATGCCGGAGTGCCGTCAAGCTTAGCTCCCCAGGAGAGCATCCCGGACTGGCCCGGCTTGCCGAGAGGGTTGAGGTTCGGGTCGGAGGTGTCGGTCACATAATAGAAATAGGACTGCTCATCTCCCTGTCCGTATTCATACTGGAGGTCCGGCGAGGAATTGACCGTCTCGAAGGACAGGGCGGAAGAAAACTCCACGCTCACCTTCGACTCAAGGCTTTCCGCCGACTTCGTCGTTATGATGATGGCTCCGTTGGAGGCGCTGGAGCCGTACAGAGCCGTGGCCGCAGGTCCCTTGAGGACTGTGACCGACTCAATGTCGTCCGGATTGATGTCTCCCGAGCCGTCGCCGTAGTCAATCGCGTATGCCGAGCCTTGCCCGCCGGCCTCGGAAGCCGTGGAGTTGTTGTACATGGGCACGCCATCGACCACAAACAGGGCCCCGTTGTTAGCGAAATCCACGGAAGACTCTCCGCGCAGGGTCACGCGGGTGGTGCCGCCTCCCGAGCTTGACTGCTCTATCCTCAGTCCGGCAACCTGTCCGTTAAGCCCGGAAAGCCAGTTGTTGGCGGTCGTCGCGTTCGAGATGGCCTCGGAGTTGATTTTCGACATCGCATAGCCGAGCGACTTCTCGTCCCTCTTTATGCCGAGAGCCGTCACGACCACAGAGTTAAGGACCTCGGCCTCCGGGAGCATCTTTATGTCAACTCCGGTTTCCGTTCCGACCGTGACGTTCTGAGTCTTGTAGCCGAGAAAGGAAAACTGCACGACGTCGCCCCTCCTGACTTTCAGGGAATATGCGCCGCCCGCGTCGGAGAGGATACCGTTGGTGGTGTTCAGGACGAAAACGCCAACCCCGGAAAGCGGAGCCGAGTTCTCATCGACGACCTTGCCGCTGAGGATGAATTCTTCGGGAAGTCCTCCGGAAGACTTTCCCGTGTCTCGGGGGACTTCCGCCTTCTTGATTGCGATGCTGTCGGCAATCAGCTCGTATGTGCAGCCGGTTCCCTTGAGGACGGTGTCGAGCACGGCACTGATTTTCATGTCAGTCACATCGACCGTGACCGGCGGGATGCCGGCAATCACCGCATTGCCGTAGAAGAACTGGCAGTTCCCCTTCCTTTCCATTTCGGCAAGGAAAGCGTCAACGGGTATATCCTTCACCTTGATTGTCACTTTCCTGTCAAGCACGGACGCCTCCTGTGCCCGCGCGACCGTTCCCGACAGAGCGGAAAAGACCGCGACGAGAAGCAGGACAGTCAGCTTCAGTTTATTGTTCATTGTCATATTCATTTGTTTCTGGATATATAATACTCGCCCTCATACTCCGTCACCGAAATCGGAACGGGGGAAGTCACCTCCAGCAGGCGGAAGACATCCATTATGTCCCTGCCGGAATTCTTTCCGGAGTATTTGATGTTGCAGATTTCGCTCTGGACGTGGATTTTGACGCCATACCTCCGCGACAGACAGTTCACGACCTGACGGAGAGGGGTGTCCTCGAATATCATTATGTCCGAGTTTATCCAATTTGTGGAATTGTTCACCTCCACCCTCTGCTTCGATATGCTCGAAAGTTTCTCGTCAATCCTGAGTTCCTCTCCAGGATCAAGCTTTATGATGTCGGAATTTATCCTCGCTTCGAGAGAGCCTTCATGGAGCGTGGTCACGGAATATTCATCTTCCGAATATGCGTTGATGTTGAACGACGTGCCCCTGACGATGTATGATTCCTTTCCGCAGCGTATTATGAAAAGCCGCGTCGAGTCCTTGGCGACGTCAAAGAACGCCTCGCCGTTCAGAGTCACCTCACGGGCGCACACATTGAAAGAATCGGAAAGTTTCAGCGACGAGCTTTTGTTCAGGACTATCCTCGTCCCGTCAGGAAGCGTGACGCGCTTCTTCTCATTCCGTCCGGTGGCATAGCATACCCGGCTGCCGCCTTCGCGTTCCGGAGCCGCGTCCGCCTCGGGAACCAGGCTCAGCGTGTCCTCAGCCGCCGACACCGCCGCCGTGGCAGGAACCGGCCCGGAGCCGCTCCCGGAAAGTCTCCAGGTGGTGATGCCTATGGCCAGCGCCGCGCACGAGGCGGCCGCGAAGGCGAACAGCCAGAGTCTCCGGAGGGTTATCTTTCCGGCAAACTTGTCACGGTTGCCTGTCCGGACCCTGTTCCAGAAACTGTCGATGTCATTTGAGACATCTGTCTGAATTCCAAGCGCGGCAATTTCCCTGCGGTACGCCTCCGCGTTTTCCTCCGACGCCGACACCCAGGCGGCCAGCTCGGCCGCCTCGCCGTCGGACATCTCTCCCGTCATATACTTGAGTATCAGCAGTCTGATGTGTGCGTCAGTTATCATAAATTTCTGGTATTGTTACCTTAATAATTCCGGCATTGTTACCTTCTCAGGGTCGTAAAAGTTACTTTCCTCGTTCTGAACTCCATCCGGGCCATGCCCTAAAATGCCGTCAGCCCACCATGTCGTCGTGTCTAACGTTGCTTCAGTGTGAGAAATGGTCACAGATCCTTTTTCGTTATTGCATGACGAGATGGTTATCGCATTTTCAGTGCACCCGATGATGCCGCCGAGATAGACTTGGGCACTCAGATTCGGAGTGTGAGTATTTACCAGCGACACCGCACCCTCATTGACCATGCCGCTTACAGACGAAGCGACGAAGCCGAAGATACCGCCGACATAAATAGCCTTGGTGTTCGGCCAATTCTGTCCTGACAGAACAGTCACATCTGCTGTGTTTTCCACATCCGAACCGAATGTTGCTGTTGCTTTTGTTGACTCACCGATGCACCCACCGACTTTCATCACTGCGGAACCATTATTCTGAATCTTTTCCAAACTTACGCTTCCGTGATTATATATATTCTCCAACACGGAAGTCCCTGAATGGGAGCCTATTATTCCGCCCAACTGCACATACCGTCCTGCTCCCGCGACAACGACCTCCCCACAATTCATGCAGTCTGAAACCGAGCCTCCATTAGCGCCCGCAATACCACCGACATTACGTACCTTGCAATAAGTTTTGGCAACCACCTTTCCATAATTATCGCATTCGACAATTTTAGCATTACTTTGACCTGCAATGCCACCGCAGTACTCTTTGTTCGTGTTGTCATCCCTGTCCGACACTATCGCACATTTGGAAATGCAGCCGCTGATTTCAGAGTTTCCTCCGTTTGCCAAGCCGACAATTCCACCGATGTATGTTTCCGGGCTCAATTTTTTTGACACACTCATAGTCAAGGAACCGTTATTGGCACATCCTATAATCTTTCCGTCACAGCTCGGCATTCTTGCGGCAATGCTTCCGACACAAAGTGTAACTTTCCCATCAGTCACCTTATATGCAACATTCACATTATACGCGACATTCGTTGTACAACGCTGAATAAGTCCTCTATTATAATCAACCAAAACTCCACCGAACCAGTCATACAGCACATTCCCATTTTTATCTGTACTCTTTGACAAATCAACATCCGTCACTGTCACCTCCGCTGTACCCTCAACAGTCAAGTCCTTCACGATTCCGATGTCATTCACGCTGGCAAACAGCGCCTTGCCTGAATTGAAGTTGCTGATGGTCTTGGAGTTGCCGTTGAAGCAGCCCTTGAACTTGTTGCCTCCGGTATTTCCGATTGAAGCGAACGCCGCGTTGTCCTCGTCGGTGAACGCGATGTCGTTCATGAGAGTGGCGACAAGAGAGTTCTCCGACCCGGCATAGACCCCGCTGTTGTAGTCCGAGGCAAACTTCAGAAGGTCGGCCGCAGTCTTGATTTCCACCCCGGTCTCCGTCCCTGTCTGCTCAAAACTAAGCTCCGGCATCTCGTGCACCTTGCCCTGCTTCAGCGTCTTTGCCGAAGACGACTTCTTCATGATACGGCCCTGCTTGTCCTGAATCTTGACGGTGAAGCCCTTGGAGTATTCCCCGGCCGGCACGACGATGTAGGCCACCACCTGCGCGTCCGCGGCTATGTTCCAGTCAATATCATAGCGAATCTTTTTGTCGGCATCGCTCACCGCAGCGGACGGAGTGAGCGTGCAGGACTCATAATCAATGGCGAAGTCTCCGCAAATCTGCTCGCCGTCATTTCCTCTGAACTCTATGCAAGCGAACTTTTCGGCATCCGAAGCCGGCTTGTTGATGGTCAGCTTCACAACCGAGCAAAGATGGTTGAAACTAAGCTTCGTGCCCCCCCCGGTCACGTATGCGCACATCGGAGCGGCGGCAGCGGCAAACGAGCCCTCCTTCCAGGTCTGAACGGCAGGGAGAGTCACCGTGCCGGCATCCTTATAGACTGCGGCAGGGAAAACCGCGGAATACGGGGCTTCGAGCATATCGTCGAATGAGAACTTGGCGGTCACGCCTGTCTCGGAGATTTCGGCATCCTTTGAAACCTTGCCGTTCACCGCAATCCTGTCCCCGGCGGTCCACTTCACGGTCTTGTCATTTTCAAGCACGGTCCTAGTCTGTGTCTGTTCAGAACCAGCAGCCTCCGGAGCGAATCCCGCCGTAAGAACCGTTCCCTCCGACGTTTCCGGAGCATTCACCATTTCGTTGCTGCAGGCTGCGGCAAACATCGCGGTCAGCGCCATGGCTGACATAAACATATTCCTTTTCATTCTTTTTCTGATTAAGTCGGTTACCATGTCTCCACGATTTTCTCGTAGTCGCTGATTGTGGAATCCCCCACGCTGTTCGTACTTGCCGCGAACCCGCCTTCCGGGCTCACCAGAATCTCCACGGTTGCCGGAGACTCGTAAATTTTTCGTGTCCTGTTCATGTTGTTTGTTTTATTTTAGTGTTGTTGTGTTCATGGCGTCTGTGTGCCTGAGGGGATATTCGCATACAAAGAAATATCCCCGTCCATCACATAAAGACAAGAATATTCAGAAAGCGGAACTAAATTTTTCCGAAAAATCGTCATCTTCGCCCTGTTGCATAATTCGGCGATAATCACTATCTTTGCGCGCTTTTCCTCGGGAAGGAAAGCACAAGGTAATTTTATTAAACATTTAAAACAGATTCACAATGGCTGTTAAAATTCGTCTTCAGCGCCACGGAAAGAAGAATTTCGCATTCTTCCACATTGTTGTGGCCGACACCCGCGCACCTCGCGATGGTCGTTACATCGAGCAGATCGGCTCTTACAACCCTAACACGAACCCTGCGACAATCGTCCTCGATTTCGACAAGGCTCTCAACTGGGTTAAGGTCGGTGCAGAGCTCACACTTGTTACCCGCAGAATCCTCTCTTACGAGGGAGTACTTCTCCGCAAGCACCTTGATGGCGGTGTTGCCAAAGGCGCACTCACTCAGGAGCAGGCAGACGCCAAGTTCGCAGCTTGGAAGACCGCTCAGGAGGCCAAGATAAACGCGAAGAAGGACGGTCTCGTAAAGGCTGCCGATGCTAAGGCAAAGGCTGCTGCAGAGGCTGAGGCAAAGGTAAATCAGGAACGTGCTGCTGCTCTTGCAAAGAAGGCACAGGAAGCTGCCGAGGCCGCAAAGGCCGCAGAAGAGGCTAAGGCTGCTGAAGAGGCTGCCGCCGCTGCTGCGACTGAGGCAACCGAGGCTCCTGCCGAGGCTTAATCAGATTTCCTTTGGAAAGCCTGCTTAAAATAGCCAAGGTAAGCAAATCTGACGGGACTGACGGTGCTGTCATTCTCAGTTTTCTGTCCATAGCTCCCGAAGATTTGGAAATTTCGGAACCGGTATTCGTCTATTTTGACGGACTGCCGGTTCCTTTTTTCATTGAAAGTTTCACCCGAAAGGGCACGAATAAGGCCGTAGTGCGTCTGAATGACATCCACAACTATGACGACGCGGAGGAACTTGTCGGAAAGGACGTCTTCATCGAGGATGAGAGTGAATATGAAGACGATACGGACCTGGTCGGTTGGACTGTAGCGACGGTGAATGCGAACATTACGGGCGAAGAGTCAGGCAAAAAGGCCGCACTCCCCGCTGTCTTGGGCAAGATTACGGACTTTCTTGACATTCCGGGCAATCCTTGTATCGAAGTGGGTACAAAAAATGGAGCGGTGACTATTCCGCTCCACGAAGACTTCATCGTTTCAGCCGCCCCCGAAACACGCACACTTGTAATGACGCTCCCGGAAGGGCTGCTGTAACTATTGCTTTACGCCATCAGTTATAAATCCGCTTAGAGACTGTTCCTAAGGTTCTGATAGAACGCGGCTTGCGCCGTCTGATAGTACGGAACAAGCCAGAGGAAGCCGATTCCGCCGGTGAAACAAGCAAGGAAGAACCATCCTATGAAACTGAGCTGCAGATAGAAAAGGTTGAACTTCTGTCCGACCATCATCTGCTGGCTCTTTCTGATTGCTTCGCGTACCGAAAGTTCCGGATTATCTACGAGAATATACGGCGTCATCGAATATGAATATGCCTTGATGATACCCGGCACGATGAGAAGAAGAGTCCAGAGGCAAGTGAAAATCTGGGCCAATATCATTCCGCCGATTGCGCGCCAATAAATCTTGAATCCGTAACCGAAGCTGTTGGAGAGCACATCTCCGTTTGAATAGGCATAGAGAGCATTGAATGCGTAGTAGAATCCCACGCCGAGCGGGATGATAACGAAAACGCTCAAAAGAATAGAGCCGCCGTTAATTCCGAAAGCAGCCGGGGACACTGCTCCTCCAAGGGCAAATACATCTTGAGTGTACAGCTGGTAGATTGACGTCGCCCCCGATACGATGCAGACAATGACACAATAGACAATAGTCGCGAGAACCGCTTGTGCCCAATTGCCTTTCAATGCCGAAAGTGCGGCATTTTTAAATTCTTGATTTGTTGTCATCATAATGATTTGAATTATTTTTTGGGTCTATATTTCGATTTCATCGGTCACATACGCCCGCAAAAATAATGTTTTTTGACGGAAATATTCTACAATATGTCGATTTTTGCTACGAGTGTCGCCGGACCGGTGAGCCAGACATCCGTGAAAAGCGGGGTGCCGGGGGCATGAGCGGCCGAGGAGGCGCGAAGGGAATCTTCGGGACGGCAGTGCGGGAGAAAATCAACGGAGAGGCAGTCGTTGAGGGCATCAACCACATAGTGAAGCGCGCCGGTCATGGCGTCACGGGAAGCGGGCGCGACGCCGCAAAGCCAGGCAGCGGCTGCAGAAGCCGTGATTCCCGTTCCACAGGCGCAGGTCTCCGCCTCGACCCCCTTCTCGAAAGTCCTGACCTTCAAGGGATTGCCTTTAACTACAAAATTTACGTTAGCCCCAAGCGGAGCAAATTCCTCGGTGTGACGAAGTTTGCGCCCCTGCACATCCACATATTCCGAAGTCAATGGAGTGTCCACAAAATGAACAAAATGACGGGTTCCCGTGTCCACGAACCAGCCTGATGCAGAAGCATCGTTTTTCAAAGAATCATAATGCCTGGCAACGGAAATATCTATCATCTGGAGCCTGACTGTCAATGTATTCCCTTCCGAGGAAAGCAATTCGGCACGATGTTCTCCATCGGCAGCAACAAAAGACCAGCGGCCGTCCTGTGATGCCGGTTTCAGTCCGAGAAAACTTGCAAAAGCCACGATGCAGCGCCCGCCGTTCCCACACATCATCCCACCGGAACCGTCGGAGTTATAGTAGTCCATCGTAAAGTCCGCCCCGTCACACCCGGTCCCGAGCAGCATGACGCCGTCCGCTCCCACGCCATAGTGACGGTCACAGATTTCCGAAATATACTTCTCAGTCAGGTGAATGCTCCCATCGCGGTTGTCTGCGACAAGGAAATCGTTTCCCGCCCCGTTATATTTATAGAATGTCATCTTCAAAACAGTTTTTTACCATCCCGTCAAATCAATAACTATCTCCGTCAACTCAATAACGACCCCGCCAATCAATTCTTCGTGGATACGGCCTTAGCGCAACAAGTCCTCAAGTCGGATTGAGCCGGAGGTCTTTTCGTCACGATATTTCACAATCACAGGGCAATAGAGTTGGATTCCCGCATCAGCCCCCGGACCATGGGTCACGGGTCTTGAACCGGCCACAACCACAGCGCCCTCCGGAATCACAATCTGCCCGGCGTCGTTCCGACGGATCCACTCGCCATTTGTAGCATCATAAACCGAAGTGGAAGAATTGATGATGACGCCAGTGCCTATCACTGCACGGGTCTTCACTATTGTGCCCTCATAGATGCCGCAGTTTCCGCCGATGAACACGTCGTCCTCGATGATGACGGGCAGCGCCCCGACCGGCTCAAGCACTCCACCGAGCTGCGATGCCGCCGAGAGATGCACCCTCTTTCCGACCTGCGCGCATGAGCCCACCAGCGCATGAGAGTCTATCATCGTCCCCTCATCCACATAAGCCCCGATGTTGACATAAGCAGGAGGCATTACGACAACGCCCTTGGCAAGGAAAGCTCCCCTGCGAACGCTGCTTCCCCCCGGAACCAGTCTCACGCCACACTCCGGAGTAAACTTTCTGGCAGGGACCGTATCCTTATCCACAAAATCCCCCATCTGCACAAGTTCCCCCACACGAAATCCCCCGAGAATATTCTCCTTCACTTCAACATTCACGACCCATTCGCCTGAAATCTTCTCCGCCACACGAATCTCTCCCCTTTCGAGGCCGTCGCAAAAATCTGAAAACTCCTGTTTTGTCATATTTATCTATACTATAATATGTTCTATCATACCTCTGCCAATCCCATAACGGCAAAAGTCAGCCTATCAGCCCAATTCCTCTACAAGTTTTTTCATCAATGCAACGGTAGACTCCTGAGCCGGCAGGAGTGGTGAACGTAATTCATTGGCAATCAAACCCATCTGAGCAAGAGCAGCTTTCACCGGGATTGGATTGCTCTCCACAAAACAAGCGTCAAAGAACGGGCGCAGTCTGAAATACAGCCTTTTGGCTGCAGGAAGATCAATCTCACCGGACTTAAGTTCATCACCACAAACCTCCGGAGCACCAAGAGCTTCAACAAAATTCACCATCATCTCCGGGAATGCGTTGGAAGCCACACTGATGACACCCTTGGCGCCGGCTGTCATAAGCGCCATCGTGAGGTCGTCATCACCGCTGAGCACAGAGAAATCCTCCGGAGCACCGGCAAGAATATCCATCACTTGTGAAAAACGCCCGGAAGCCTCCTTAACCGCCACAATGTTAGGGATTTCGTAGGCAAGTTTGAGACAGGTCTCCGCCTCCATATTCGCCCCTGTCCTGCCCGGCACATTGTAAATCACTATAGGCTTGTCAGTTGACTCGGCAACAGCCTTGAAATACTCATATTGTCCCCTCTGGGTCGGCTTGTTGTAGAACGGCACCACGATAAGAAACGCATCTGCTCCGTGAGGAGAGAAAAACTCAATGTTCTTCACAGTCAGATGAAGGGAATTTGTGCCCGCCCCGACAAGCAGAGGGGTTTTCTTCCCGCCTTCAAGTTCATGAGCCTCAACTATTTCACGGCAACGTACAAGAAGTTGGAGTTTCTCATCATTGCCAAGACAAGGCGCCTCGCCGGTAGTTCCGAGCGGCACCAGAAAATGCATCCCCGCCTCAAGCTGTCTGAGCACAAGTTTCTCGAATGCGCAGAAATCGACTTCTCCGTCCCTGAACGGAGTGACCATCGCGGTTCCGCAACCGGTAAAGAGCATTTTTTCTTTCATAATTACAAAATATTTTCAGTGAACAACCGGACCATGGCAAAAGCAGGTCCATAAAGATCCGGCATTCAAGCAGTTAGCAAGTCTTGGAACTTGTGGACACCGGACAAAGTTTCCGTAAGCGTCGCAGCATAGACCGCGCCTTGGGCGAAACCGGCACGAGAGAACGCTTCATGAGTGATGGTTATCCGATCATTTACGCCTTCGAATCCCACGGTGTGGATTCCGGGAATTTCGCCGCAACGGACCGACTGGATATCAACACTTCCACCCATTCCTGCATCCACGATTTCAGCTATGGATTTCGCCGTTCCGCTCGGAGCATCGAGTTTGTGAATATGATGTTTCTCGACGATATACGGCATATACCCGCCTACAGCACCCAGTTTCTTGGAGAGGAGGTCAACCGCGGCATAGAGAACATTCACGCCGATAGAAAAATTCGACGCATAAATCATTGTCGTTCCGCACTTTCTGAAGCATTCTACCACCTCACTCTCGATGTCGCTCCATCCGGTCGTGCCCACAACCGCGGCCTTAAAGTTCGCCGCGATAAAACGATAGTTTTCCCGGAATGCCTCCGGCGTGGTGAAATCGATGCACACGCATTCCGACGCTGTTTCCTTCGGCACGGAACAGATGTCATCAGTAGCAAGGACAAGCTCTATACCTTTGGCTTTCAGCTCATTCTCGACAATATGCCCCATCTTTCCGTATCCGCTGATTATAACCTTAACCATATCCTTAACCATATCTTTAACCATAACTATTCAAACAAATATTTATGTACCTCACGGACGATGCGTTCCAGCCTGTCCGCAGCTACGATATAACTTATATTACTGTCGTTCAGCATCTTCCCAAAGTTCTTCCGAAGTTGGGGCACGGCATCCTCAAGTTCCGGGACAAGAGACAGAAGTCCACGGCCGATGACGGTAAGCTGGCTGTAGCCTGTCTTGAGAAGAATGTCGGTCTTCCCGGCAACAAGCCTGATGAAACCGCCGATGTTATGCGAGAAGTCGACAGTCACCATCATCTGCCGCCCCGCAGAAGTCACCATATCAGGCTCAATCCGCGACTCCTCCAGACACCACATAAAATCCCCCTCTGCCTTCGGACTGAAGCGCACGAGATAGACATTCCTTTTGAAGGCAATCCCGCGCGGTCCATCCGGGGCTTCTTCCGGAACCACGGCCGTTCCCTCGCATGAGGGGTTGGAAGAATTCAGCACCAGGACAGGTATGTTGCGTGCCACAGCAGGAGCTATAGTCTTGGGATGCAACACCTTGGCGCCAAACCGTGCCATCTGGGCAGCTTCCTCGTATGAAATGCGCGGTATGCGGCAAGTTTCGGGGCAGACGCGCGGATCTGTTGTGCGTATTCCGTCAACGTCAGTCCAGATTTCGACTCTGGAGGCATCCAGCGCCGAGGCGATTATCGATGCCGACCAGTCAGAGCCTCCTCTGCCAAGCACGGTGCCGGCTCCCTGTCTGTTGGCTGCTATAAATCCCTGGGTGATGACCACCTCATTAGACCGACCGTCAGCAGCCTTTCCGTCGCTTATGAAAGCCGTTCCACGGGCAAAAGCCTCGCCTACAACTTCCGGCACCCTCTCATTTATGATGTCGAACTGCGGTTCTCCGCACATATATTCCGAATCCGTCACAATCATCGTCCTCGCGTCAACAAATCCGGTGCGTATCCCGCGGGAATTGAGCGCAAGACAGATAATCGTGGAGGAAAGCAACTCGCCGTGGGAGATTATGACAGCCCGGATTCTGTCAGGAACGTCACCGAGCGCTGTCACACTGCTCACGACCGCGGCAAGCGTGTCACAAATTTCGTTCACCTTGGAGGAAGCCCTGTCACAACCCTCCGGATCGGCAGAAAACAGCGAGCACACGAGTTTCAGATGTCTTGAACGCAGCTCATACATCCGCGCTTCAAGCCCCTCTATGTCATCGCAGGAAGCGGCATCGGCAATCGCATAGAGCAGATCCGTCACCTTCGAAAGCGCCGACACGCACACCACAGGATGCTCCGGCAGCCGCGACGCGATTATTTCCATCGTGCGCGAAACGGCATCAAAAGTCCCGACGGACGTGCCTCCGAATTTCAAAACAACCGCCATAGCCTACCGTCCCGTCACTTTTTCAAACATCCTAACATATTGGTCTGTAGCCTTTTCGAGCTCGCTCACCAGGACATGCTCGTCCATTGTATGAGCGACGAGTATCGAGCCAGGGCCGCAAAGACAACGATGCTCAAACCCCTCCAACTGCGGAGCGTCGCTTCCGAATGCCGCAGTAGTTGTCTCAAATCCGTCAAACACAGTGTAGTTCATCGGAGTGTCGCCGCCAAAAGCCTTGATGCTCACGCCATCCCGTTCTCCAAAACGAGACATCACCCGACAGACTTCCGCATCCGAAGCGAAAGTAGTGCGGAAATATATTCTGAAACTCAAGTTCGGACTCAGGATATTCTGCGGATTGACGCTCGAAAGTTTGCCTATGTTCCATGTGGTCGCGCCAAGAAGGGTATCATTAGGAAACTCCACGCCGCGCAATTCATTGACAAAGTCCACGAACATATCAACGGCAGAGACGCCATATTCCGGATAGCCAGAATGGCAGCCCTTCCCTGTCAATGTCACCTCGAAAGACTTGGTTCCCTTGCAGGCGGACACCATCTTGTTGCCGGTCGGTTCGCCTACAATCACATATTCCGCTTTCAGTCCCGTCTTCCGGAACGACTTCGCTCCGAACGATCCGGATTCTTCGCCGGCAAGCAGCAGCAGTCCGAATCCCGTGCGGCCTCGCCTCTCCAACTCAAGACAGGCATTGTACATCGAGATAATCTGCCCCTTGGCATCACACGCACCGCGGCTCTTCACAATAAGCCCGTCCTCCGAATCGACGTCCACAACTGGTGGAAAATAAGGAGGAACGGTGTCGAGGTGGGTGCAGAAAACGATTTTCGGCGTCCCCCACGAAAAGAGCAGATTCTCGGTCCCGTCTCCGTCCGGATTGTCATCGCTCACCCCCACAGGAAATCTGTCAACCCGGTTTTTCCCTGTGAGAAACCGGTCTGCCAAGAAATTCGACAGCCCCCTCTCCCTCGAAGAAGACGAGTCCATCGACAACATTTCTATAAATAGATCAAGGTTATTCATATATTCAAGTTTCGTAAATATATTCTAACGTCTTGCGCATAAATTACACTATTGTACAAGAATGCGAAGTTAGTAAAATTTGAGAAATGACGACGCGAAATAGGCTCCGGCAGAACAAAAAATTGTTGATATAAACAATTTTGTTGAATGAGCAAAAAAACACGGAGACATCAGAACACAAACGTTTTGCATCGGAATTTTAAAATTTATAATTTTGCGTGCTGCACATCCGGCGTCTCTGGAGTGTGAGCATGTAAATTATAAATTTAAACTTTTATGAAAAGAGATCTGTTGCCGGCGCTGTTTGCCGCACTTATGATGCTGTGCGGCACTTCTATCGGAGCAAACGCCGCTGATCGTGACGAGGACTTCGGATTTGGAATGAGGACAAACCTCTTGAGGTGGGCGACACTCACCCCCGATGTCGGACTGGAATGGAACCTCCCGAAAGGCTGGAGCGTGCTCGTTGACGCGAGTTGGACATCCCTAAAATGGAAACACGGAGAAAGGAGATACGCCATCGCGGAACTGAGTCCCGAAGTACGGAAGTATTTCGGAAAGAACGAGCGCTGGTACGCCGGGGCAATGTTCCAGGCCGGGCTATTCAACCACAAGTTCAAGGGCGACGGGAAGCAGGGCGAGTTCAAAAGCGGCTCGCTCACCGGTGGCTACAGACTGCCGCTGAACAAATCACTCTCGCTCGACTTTACTCTCGGAGTCGGCTACATCTGGGGCGAATACGAGGCCTACAGCGTCTCCGATGGCTACCTCATACGCAACGACAAACTCACCGGCAACCAGTGGGGACTGACCCGTTTCGGGGTGTGCCTTGTGTGGAACATATTTTAGAAAATGGATGGTACGAAAAACCGTCCTAAATCAAACATAAGCAACATGAAAAAATATATATCACTCCTGCCCACAGCGGCATTTCTGTGCATCGCGGTATCCTGTGTGCTCGACCCGATTTATGATTTCCCTCATCCGGGTGCGGTGCCTGCGCAAATCAGTGCCGAACTCGTTGGGACAAAAGCAGTTGAAGATCTCTGGAACAAGGACAAAATCGGAGTTATCGTGACGGAATCGCCGTCAAGTGATATGACAGAAAGGTATAGGAACGTCGGATATGTCACCGCGAGCACTGGGACGGCAGCTGAATTTACGGCGACGGTAAACCGCGGGGGAATATATTTCCGGAATGATGAGGCTGTCAAGTTCTCGGCCTATGCCCCTTATTTAGAGGGAGATGCGACTCTCTATCCGGGAAACGACGGAGAGATTGCCGTTTCGACCCTCACCCAGCCCGACGCGGCAACGGCTGAAAAAGTCGACTATCTGTTTGCAGCGGAAGCGACAGCCTCCAAGGCCGCCCCGGCGGTAAAGTTTGCATTTTCTCACATCATGTCGCGCATCATCCTGAATGTCAAGGTATCCACAGCCGACGGATTTGATGCTGCAGACATCGACAAGGGAGTCTTCGAACTGAACGGGCTCGTCCATGAAGGCATGGTGAACGTGCTCACGGGAAAGGCCGCAGCATCCGGACAGGCATCGTTCGAATGGAGTCTCGGTGCCAACGCGCAGAAGAGCGCACCGACAGCCGGGAAGCACAGATATGTCGCAGTAGTCCTCCCGCAGTCCGTGCCTAACGGGCTGACATTAAAGGCTGTAATCGACGGCCAGACATTCTCCATTGGCGGCGTGTTCGCCGGGGAATTGGAGGCAGGCAAGTCCTACACCTACGACGCCACCTTAAAGAGAACCGGACTTGAATTCACCGGTTCGACAATCCTTCCTTGGGAACCGGTTGACGGAGGCAGCGGCGATGCGACAATGGAACCGTAGCCTCTGGTGCGCACCGGTCAGGCGAAAAAACAAACCGGTCTTACGGCATATTCGAAAGATTTACTTCACAAACGACAACTTCAGACAATGAGAGTAGATTTATCCATATCACTCGCCCTCGCGGCCATACTTCTACCGCTCTCCTGCGCGAAGAACGACGTTCAGGAGGGGGCAGCCCTGCCTTCGGGAACCCGCCCTCTCGAACTGACGGTCGGAAGCGGTCCAGCGACAAGGAGCAGTGCAGGCAAGACTTCGTGGATTCCCGGGACTGACAGGATTCATGTGGCTTTCGCCCAGCCGACCGGAAACGGCGTCACGATGAGCGAGGGATTCTACAGAATCACCGGCAGCGACGGCGGCACCGAACCCGATGGCAAGCCTGTTCTCTGGCAGAACACCAACCCGGCAACGATTTACGCATGGTACTGGCCGTCAGACGATTTCTCAACCAAGATTGACATCTCGGACCAGAGCACTCCGGAAAAAATCAAGGCCGTCGATGCCCTCTCGGCATCCGTTTCAGATGTGGAGTTCGGCACGAAACCGAATCTCAGCTTCAGCCACGCCCTCGCAAAAATAAGGATTCTGTGGCGGGACGAGTCGCTTCTGCAATATTGGAGACCGGCAGTGCGGGCAACCAACCCAAGATTCTTTTCCAACAGTTTGGAAATGAGCCTTGAAAAAGAAAGCACCGGACTTTATGCCCTGAAGGCTGGCGGTAACGCAGGGTGGATTATCCCCTACGAGACCGAACAGATGACATGGGAATGCCTGATTCCGGCACAGACGATAAGCGGAACGGCCATAAAACTTATGCTTCAAAAAGGCGACGAGACCCCATACGAGAGTGCGGTCTTCATCGAAGAGACAACCTTCGAGGCTGGCAAGACCTACTCTTACACGCTCGTCAGCGACCCTATGAACTCGAAAGTGGAAGTCGCCGTCTCAAACATTCACGACTGGAGTTCAGAAGAAAACGGAGGAAATCTCACTCTAAGAAAGCCTATCAGGCTTGAAAGCGCACCGGCCAAGGACGGGGTCATCAGAATAGAAAAGGATGTGGACATTACCGGAGAAACGGAGAACACTGTTGAAATCGCCGACGGGTGCAAGGTGGATTTGTGGGAGGTCAAGATACGGGGCGGTATCATAACGGAAGGGAATGTCACGCTCAATGTCCATGGGGAAAAGAACTACGTTGAGACATCTAAAGACGGGATGCCGGGAATATGGCCAAAAAGCGGAGGCACTCTGACAATAAAGGGCACTGAGAAGCAGCAGCAATGGTCATCCTATATAGAAGTTTACAGCAAAAAGGACGCTGCCGCAATCGGCGGAGGAACAAATCGCCCTGCAGGAAACATAATCATAACAGGATGGCTTTCTATCATTGCAATTGGAGGATCTCTTCCGGACACACAATATACGGCTAGCCACGGAGCAGGTATCGGAGGCGGATATGACAATGCGCCGTGCGGAGACATAACGATTTCAGACGGAGTGAGCATGAACGCAGCATGCGGTGGAGAGGGTGCAGCGATAGGAGGCGGAGCCAAGAACAGCGGATGCGGAAACATATCCATACTTGCCGCGAGAATGTATATATCTCAAGTCTATGGATACGGAGCGGCGATAGGAGGCGGATACGACAACAGCCCGTGTGGGGCTATATCCATTGAAAAGGGTAATGTCGATTATACAACCTACATCATTGTGAACAGCACTGACGCGGAAAACACAATCCGCAATGTAAAAGGATCCGGAATCGGAGGCGGAGTCAAGAGCAGCGGATGCGGGACAATTGATTTTTCTTACGGATATGTGGAAATCTTTGGCCCGCAGGAGGGCCCCGGAATAGGAGACGGGATTGACAATTCTCCTTGCCAAGGAATATTCATCAGAACCGGAATTCGGCACATTGAAGTATTAACAGACAAAGGCTCAAGTGCCACATCCGGGACACTCACTATTGACGACGGCTTCACAGTTAATGAGCCATACCATCCATACAGGTATCACTGGTTAGTAAAATAATCATTCATCGGCATGAAGGCATCAAAGATAACAAAATACACGGCAGCGGCCGCGCTCACCATTCTGCTCGGTTCCTGCGCAAAAGTCGAAAACTCTGCCTTGGGCACCAAACTGATTCCCATTGAGTTGAAGGTCTCGATAGAACCGGCCACGCGGAGCCTCCACACAAAAAAGAGCTGGAATCCAGGCAAGGACCACATTCTTGTCTCGACATATCAGACAAACTTCGGAGACTTTAGCTTCGGGGAATACTTAGTCATAGACACCGAGGGCAACACCAAGGCCATTCAGCCGGCGGTCCGAAAAACTGAAGAATACTTTAGGGGACCGACTCAAACACGTATCTACGCCTTTTACTGGCCAGCAGGGTCAAGAGACAGGAAAATCAACCTGCAGGATCAGAGCACGCCGGAACTGCTTGAGGCCGCAGACATTCTTGAGTCGCGCTATAGCCCTGATGGCGGCGTTCCGACCGAAGGCGTCGTGACCGTGTCCTTCTTTCATGCATTGGCAAGAATACGCCTCATTCTGGACAAGGCGACGATAAACGCCTCAGAGGTGACAGAAGTATTGATTGCGTCAAATACGGAAGCGTCAATAGGCACACGTTGGCAAAGCGGAGGTGCCATCCTGACACTTGAGTATTCGAATCCGGGGTGGATTTCGATGTGCCGGGACACGGACGAGCCCAATGTGTTCGAGGCTCTCGTTGCACCGACACCGGGGTATAAGTATAGGCTGGGCGGAGAGCAGATTAAAGTCAGATTCCGGAATCAGGAATCGGGAGAGCCTTCTGAATTCTCCGTGTTGTTCGACAACGCCAAAAAATTGGAGGGCAACAAGACTTATGAATACACAATAAGCAGGTAAATTTTTATGAGAACTTGGACAATACGAATATACGTCGCTGCCCTCTGTCTCGCGGCATCGGCCGTCTCCTGCACTAAGGACACTGGCAGAAATCGCTCCGAGGAGGGCGGCAGACCGATGAGTTTCACGGCGGGAAAACTCCGGACGGTGGACGGAAGTTCAGTCGGCGGAGGCTGGGACGGAATCTCGTCCGTTGCTGTCAAGGTCGGGGACGAGGTACGGGAGTACAATGTAACTGTCAACGGAGGCACTGTGATTCTCAGCTGCGACAGGCCGTTTTTCTGGAAGAGTCTTGAAACGGAGGTTGAAGCATGGTGGCCGATTAACACAGCGGACATCTCGCGCAAACCCGAAGTGCTTGTCTTGGCCGACCAGAGTTCTGAAGAGGATCTGAACGCGAGCGACTTCATCGAGGCTTCAGGAATAGTAAAGTTCGGAGACACACGGCTCGATTTCCGGCATCGCACGGCAAAGGTGACGGTGACGCTCATCCCGGGCGAGGACATCACGGAGGAAGACATGGCAGGTGTGGAACTTTCCCTTCTCACCTGCTCTGAAGGCGTTGAGGGCGGCTCGACTTCCTGCAAGGCATTTCACACTGCATCCGGAGCCTTCACCGCGCTTCTTCCCTCACAGACCATTCCGGCAGGGTCGGCATTCGTGACCGCAAAGGTCGGAGACTTGAAATATGTCTTCAGGCCATCCTCCCCCGTCACGCTTGAAGCGGGCAAGGAATACAGCTACAGGCTCACCGTGAAGAAAGCCGGGCTTGAACCTGTCGCCGCTCCCGACATCACAGACTGGGAAGAGGACGAGATTGGCCACGGAGGCGGCGCAGTTCCGATTCTTGCCCTTTCCGCGACCACGGGTAACGGAATTATAGAAACAATACTATAACACTCTAGCCAAATGAATAGATATTATTGGACCATTCTGGCGAGCCTATCTCTGGTGGCCGCGTCCTGTGGCAAAACTGAACCGGAAAGCGCCACAGCTCTTCCCGAGGGCAAATATCCGCTGAAGCTAACTGCAGAAATGACGCAGCCGCTGACACGTTCCGGAGGCAAGGACGCATGGACGGGAGGCGAGGAAATCGGCGTGAACATGGAGGGGATGCTCTCGCCGAGGAAATTCGTGATTGAGCCGGGCGGCAGCGCAAAGCCTATCGATGCGGCAAATGCAATCTGGTGGAAGAACGCCGATGAGGCACGCGTCACGGCATGGTATCCTGACATCGTCAATCCTGCCCTTGACATCTCCGACCAGAGCGGCGGATATGCAGATTTCGACCTCGTGTGGGCGACAGCTGTTGGACGCTACAATCAGGACATTGTCCTTCAGTTCAGGCACAGGATGGCGAAAGTCGAGTTCTCGCTCGCGGCCGGCGACGGAATCACCGAGGAAGAACTATCGAGCGCTTCTGTCAAGGTTCTCGGTGACGACGAGGCCTATTTCAGCATCGGAATGATCGGGGCGGCCGACAAGTCGGACGGCGAGATAGCGCCCTACTACGACTCCGCGACGAAGAAGTTCGAGGCCGTTGTGGTGCCGCAGGACATGACGGGCAAGCCGCTCATCCGGATAGGGCTCGGCGGGAAGACCTTCGCCTACACCCCTGAGACTCAGTCCAAAGGCAAGCTTGACGCCGGCACCTGCCACAGCTACGCCATCACGGTGAAGGCCAACGGGCTTGAGGTGGAGACACCGTGGGGATACGACTGGTCCGATGGCGGCGAGGAGAACGTCACCCCCAAACAAGTGCAACTTTTCAAGGCAGATGAGCTTAAGATAGGCGACTACTTCTATTCCGACGGGACTTGGAGCGACGGTGGTCTGCGCAAACGCTATGAAGACGGCAGTATGGGGACAGCTGATCCCAAGCCCGCCCCCGTGCTGACTAACCCTACAACCGGTGCAAGCAGGGCAGTCGTCGGCATCGTGTTCCAGACGGACCCGAGCCGCATCGGCGCAAAAGAGAAAAAGAAACTGGGCGCTGTGCATGGGCTGGTGATGAGCGTTAAGAATGCCGCGACAAAACAAGGCTGGGGTCCTAACGAGGATGAGGGGCTGAAGAAGTGCAAAACGAAAGCCGACAGTTACAATGACATAAGCGGCTATGGAAACTGCGAACAAATCCGTTCCAATCGCGGCAACTTCGACAACTATCCTGCATTCAAGGCCGCCGACGATTATAACAAGGTCTGCCCTGTTCCCGCGACCACGACCGGTTGGTATCTTCCTGCCTCAGGTCAGTGGTGGGACATCCTCCAGAATCTGGGTGGTTGTCCGGATTTTGCAAAGCAGGATGAGCAAACCTCGTCGGAAAACGGCTCTTGCGATTGGTATGGTCAAGGCAATATGCTCGCTGCTTTGAACGCTTGGATGGTGCATATTGCCGATGGAAACAAGGATACATTTCGTGATGCTGACTGTTTTTGGTCATCTTCGGAGGGCTCGGGCTACTTTCCCGCACAGGAATGGACCCTGTACTTCAGTACCGGCATGCCTGATGGCCGCGTGAGCTGCTTCCGTATCAGGAAGGACCTCGGTAACAATGTGCGTCCCGCCCTTGCTTTCTAATTAATCTATTTTCCATTAAGAATATGAATATGAAGATACAAAGCATATTACCTCTCCTGCAAGCCACGTTGCTCCTGCTGCTTGCATCCTGCACGCGAGAAGAACTCCCTGGCGCGCAGGACAATAAGACGCAACAAATCGCCATTTCTGTGACCGACGGGGGCTATTCCTCAGCTGACGCTCCAGTCACCCGCACGCTGGAAAAGGGCTACGCCACCGAGTTCACGGACGGCGACGCCTGCGGGCTCTATGTGGTGCGCGATGCCAAAACGATCTATTCAAATGTGAAACTTATTGCGGAGCGGAATGCCGCCACAGGAAAACTTGTCTGGAAGGCTGCGGACGAGACAGTTCTCGCAGGAATGCCGAACGACCAATGTTATCTCTACTATCCCTACCGGCCCGACATGGACGGCAAGACCGCCGATGTTCCGCAGGACGCAATCCACCAGCGCGACCTGTTTTTCTTCCAGCCGCTCATCAGTTCATGGCAGCCGAATGAAGACCAGAGCACCAGAGAAGCCTACACCGCTTCCGACCTTATGACCTGCCACAGCACAGCCTCCCCGGGTCTGACGGTCAACACGCTTGATGTTGCATTTTTCATGAGTCACCGAATGTCACTTGCCGTCATTGACCTTCCGACAACGGTCTATGAATTCACTGACGCGAGAGTTCCGGACTACACCGTCATCACCCCGACGACCTTCACCGGCTCCGCAAAGCCGCTTCGCACGGGAGACCATTTCCGCTACATAGTGAACCCGCAGGCGAGCGCGGCTCCGACCATTTCCGGAAACTTCAACGGAGGTAGCCTGGAGTTTACAATCACTCCTTCCGAACTTTACAAAGGCTACTTCAAGAGGTTCAAGGTGAACGGAGCCCCGAAGACGAAAATAAACTACACGATTCAGCGCGGCGACTTCCTTCTAACTGACGGCAACCTGCTGCCACGGGACGCGACTCTCACCGAGGAACAAAAGGCGAAAGTCGCGGCCATAGTCTTCTGGACACCCGCCGAGACCGAGACTGAGGGCAGGATTACCCCGGCAAGGCTTTCCGACGACAAAATCAGGTCAAAGGATTTTCCGCACTGCACGCACGGGCTTGCAATATCCACTAAAAGACCAGTTCCAGCGCCTTGGCAAAACGACCACGACAACTGGACTGCCGACGATTTTGTGCTGAATTTCCAGAACAGCGACAATTTCTCAAGAGCCGACAAATCCGACTTCGCCCCAATCGCGCCGCTCAACAAGGCCGAAGACGACCTCAACAGAGTGCTCGGCTACCAGAATACCCAAATACTGCTGGCATACAACGACTGGCACCGTGCAAGCGGCAAGGGAACGCTCGTCGGGATTGCCGACAAGCTCATGGAATTTGCGGCCGCCAACCCTGCTCCGGAGGGGAGCACGGGATGGTACATTCCATCGGCTAAAGAACTCTATATGTTCGTGAACAAGGATCTCGACAACATCTACAAACTCAAAAACGGGTTTGAAACCTCAGACATTCTCAACAGTTCATATTCAACTCTCGGAATATACCCGCCGCTTGAATTTTTTCGATATCTTTGGTCCTCCACAGAAACCAAATTTAAATATTCGGATGTATTCAATGAAGCCTATCATCTGGACTACATTGGATATATAACCAATAGTGTCAAGCGAGTAGGGAGCAATGGAAAAGGAGTAGTGTTCGTATGCGCATTCTGATGCCCCTCTCCGCATCGTAAAACATATTCTGCGCAATGCCTGGCTTCCCATACCCATTTCATATTGCGTAAGTTCTGTAATTTGTGTAAATTCGCGGTCTTGTATTATGAGGATATGGAAAGGGATTCCCCGTTTCATACATAAACTTGAATAAAACAGATTACAGAATATGGCAAAGGTTATTTTGACAGGCGACCGTCCTACCGGCAGACTTCACATCGGGCACTATGTAGGTTCTCTCCGCAGAAGGGTGGAACTCCAGAACAAAGGAGGATATGACGATATGTTCGTGTTCATCGCTGACGCACAGGCACTCACGGACAATGCCGACAATCCGGAGAAGGTGCGCCAGAACATCATTGAGGTGGCTCTGGACTATCTTTCAGTAGGTCTCGACCCGTCAAAAGTGACCATTTTCATACAATCTCTCATCCCTGAGCTCTGCGAGCTGACGTTCTACTATATGAATCTTGTCACCATCGCCCGCCTCCAGCGCAACCCTACGGTGAAGAGCGAAATCGAGATGCGCAAATTCGAGGGCGAGAGCATCCCCGCCGGATTCTTCACCTACCCGGTGAGCCAGACGGCGGACATCACGGCTTTCAAGGCCACGATTATCCCGGCCGGAGAAGACCAGGAGCCGATGATTGAGCAGGCCCGCGAGATTGTCCGCAAGTTCAACGGCACCTACAACTGCGACGTGCTCGTGGAGCCGGAAATCATGCTTCCCGACAACGCGGTATGCTGCCGCCTCCCGGGTACCGACGGTCGCGCCAAGATGAGCAAGTCTCTGGGCAACTGCATCTATCTTTCCGATTCTGCAGAAGAGGTTTGGAAGAAAGTGAAGGGAATGTACACCGACCCGACACACCTCAAGGTCACAGACCCGGGCAAGGTGGAGGGCAACACTGTCTTCACCTACCTCGACGCCTTCTGCCGCCCGGAGCATTTCGGCCGCTACCTTCCTGAATATGAAAATCTCGACGCGCTCAAGGACCACTACCGCCGCGGAGGCCTGGGTGATATGAAAGTCAAGAAGTTCCTCGGCGCAGTCCTCGAAGAGGAACTCGCCCCTATCCGTGCCCGCCGCGCCGAACTTGAAAAGGACATTCCGGCAATCTACGAGATTCTCCGCCAGGGCACTGAAAAGGCCCGCGCCGTCGCCGCCCAGACTCTCCACGAGGTGCGCGAAGCGATGAGAATCAATTACTTTGATGACCCGACGCTCATTGCCGAGCAGGCTCGTCGCTTTGCGGAAAAAGCCGAATAGTCTCAAATCATCCTCAACCCATCAGCAAACATCCATTTTCGTCCAAATCTCATCAAAAAACCGAGATTTGGACAAAAATCAACCAAATTTCGTCCAAATCCTATAAAAATTTCGAGATTTGGACAAAAATCGACTTTTTGTAATACTTTTATACCTATCTTTGCCGAGACTAAACACATCAAGTTATGGAAAGACTTATCGGTAGAGAAAATGAATGGAACGAATTAGAATGGGCAGTCAAATCAGACCGCTCGGAGTTTATCGCGCTTTATGGGAGACGACGGGTCGGGAAGACCTTTCTTGTGAGAAGCTTCTTCAAAGACAGCTACAGTTTCCATTATGTCGGGGCGCACAGGCAATCCAAGGCCGTTCAGCTCCAGAATTTCAGAGAGGCGTTGATGCGATATAGCCCTAATACCCCTATTCCGCAAATCAACAACTGGCACGATGCTTTCCTGCAGATGGAATCCTATCTGGAACATTGCACGGATGAAAGGAAAGTGATATTCTTCGACGAAATGCCATGGATGGACACGCACGGCAGCGAGTTCCTTAATGAACTAGAATATTTCTGGGCCAACTGGGTTCAGAATCGGGACGACATCGTGTTCGTGGCCTGCGGAAGCGCGACAAGCTGGATGAAGGAAAAGTTGGAAGACAATCAGGGAGGACTCCACAACAGGCTCACGCACAGGATTTATCTGCGTCCGTTCTACTTGAGCGAATGTCGTGAATATCTGAGGGAACACTGCATTGAATGGGATGATTATCAGATTATGCAATGCTATATGATTTTAGGCGGCATACCATACTATCTGAGTCTGCTTCGTCCCGACCTGAGCCTTCCGGACAATATAGATTCTCTCATTTTCAGAAGAGGCGGTGAACTTTCAGATGAGTTCAACGAACTATACAACGCACTATTCACAAAATCAGACAGATACATCGCCATTGTGAAGTTTCTGTCCAAGAAAAGGGAAGGCTTCACTCGTTCGGAAATAGAAAAGGGTACCGGATTCGGTGGAGGTGGGCTCTCGAAATTGCTCGACAATCTGGAAAGATGCGACTTCATTGTCTCCTACTCCCAGTTCGGCAACCGAAACAAGATGAGCCTCTACCGCCTGAGCGACTTCTATACCATATTCTACTATAAGTTCGTACTCGGAAACAACTCAAAGGACGAGCACTATTGGCAGCACCATTTCAACGACCGCAGCGTATCGTCATGGGAAGGCTTCTCCTTTGAGCAGCTTTGCCTGCACCACCTCTCTCACATCAAACAAGGCCTGGGCATTTCCGGAGTCGCCACCGAATCATCGACATGGCGTCACATCGCGGCCAAGGGAGAGGAAAAACGCGGTGCACAGATAGATCTCGTGATAAAGCGTGCCGACAGGATGATACACCTCGTAGAGATGAAATTCGCGGCAAGCCGCTACAACATAACAAAAGACTACGCGACACAGCTGCGCGAACGCCGTCAAAGGTTCATAGAAGATGAACGGCTCACCACCACGCCCGTATTCACCTTCGTCACCCCCTACGGGCTTACCAAAGGCATCAACTCCAGCCTCGTCCACAGCGAAATCACCGCCGAGCACCTCTTCGCGGCAATCAAGTGAAGCGATAATTACCAGCCTCATTAGAAAAGTTATTCAACGGTACAAAATAAATGTCGGCAATTTTATTCGATGACGTCGAATAAAATCCGCTCAAAATAACTTAACAAAAAATCTAAACAGTTTCTAATAAATGTCGGTCGCCTACTCGGCGTGGGAGGATTTTGCCGGGATGGTGAAGGCGTCGGCGGGGAGAGCGGCGGACTGGAGGAAGCCGGTCATCTTGTATTCGTTGACGGCGCCGCTGAACTCGGTGAGTTTCATGTACTGGAGGAGGCCGTCGGACTTACGGTAGCTCAGTTCGATGCGGGAATAGCCGCGGACTGCCTTCTTGCGGGCAGTGATTGTGACGTCGGTCGAACGGGCGAATTTCTGAACCTGGATGTCGGCATCGTTCTCGTCGGCAACTTTCTGAGTGTCACCTTTCACGCAGTTGAGAAGCGTTGCGCTCATGCCGCGCATCGGGGCATTCTTCGTGGTGTCGAAACGGCGTTCCTTGCCGGCCTGACGGATGAAAACAGCGGTGCCGTCAATGACGACGAGATTGGTCGAAGGCGCGTCGTAGTGAAGGGCAAGGCTGCCTGGCGCGGAGTAATAGATCTTGCCTGAGTCTTTCTCCGTAGTGCCGGCCGCTGTCTCGGTGTGGGTGAAACTTGCCTGGAGTCCTTTGACCTGGGCAGAAAGGGCCGTCACACAAAGGAGAGCGGCGAAAAAGGATACTATCTTCTTCATAATAATTATTTTACGCACGAAACAATGATTGAGCCCCCGAACCGACGGAACCTCAATTATTTTGAGTCGGGAAATACACGCAAAAAATATTCCTCAAGACATCATTCGCCAGTCAGCCTTCTCCGATAGAACGGAATTTTCAGAATCATGCGGAAGAGGAACGGCTCAATTGAGTAGGAAAGTAGGATTGAGGCGGACATTCCGATGATGGAGCTGATGCCGATGGAACGGATGGCGGGGTGGACAGCGAAGAGCAGCGAGCCGGTCACAACGATGAGAATCATCGCCGAAAGGCCTATCGCCGTCTTGTGATAGTTCAGCATCTCGGTTCCCTTGCCGGAGGCGGCGGCGAGAAGGCCCTGCATCACAAAGATACTGTAATCCACGCCGATGCCGAAGATAAAGGACGAGATGATGATGTTGATTAGATTGAACTTCAAACCGAAAATCCACATAATACCCTGCACGACATACCAGCTGAGAGTCATCGGGAGGAAGGCGATGACGGCGACCGCGATGTTGCGGAAAGACAGGAGAAGGACAACGAAGACGAAAATCATTGAAATCCAGAGGATTGTATTGAAGTCGCCATGAATAATCTCCACCATATTGCCGGTGTAGAAGAACGGATCAACCACAAGCGAGCCGTCCACCTTGTCCACAACCTTGTTTACCGTCATCTTCTCGCCCTCAGGCATGAGCGCAGAGGTAAAGATCATGTAGGTGCCGTCCTTGCCGCGTTCTATGAAGTTCGAAGTAATGGACTCGGGAAGAGCGCCGGAGTCATAGAGTGATTCGGGCGCGTAATCCGCCTCGCAAAGGGCAGTGAACGGAGTGAAAAGTTCCGGACTCAAACCCTGTTCCTTGGCTGCCGCAGCAAGGCGCGACTCAGTGATTTGAAGCCTTGTGCGCCCTCCTCCCATAGGTTTTTGCCAATACTCTGCCCACTCATATATGCGTTCCTGCTGCACATCCTCCGGAAGAAGAATGGCACTCATATCGGCGTGACGCTTCACAATCCCCTCCCTGCGCAGAGAATCGAGCGCTGCGGAAAGACGACGGCTGCACTCTATCGCAGAATCGAGAGTGGCGCCGGTTGCCGCATAGTATTGTGAAGACCAGCCTCCGTTGTTTTCCGCATTGTAGATGCTCATCGACTGGCGGACTTTCGGGCTCATATAGTTGATATCCCGCAGATTACTGTCAAATTCCGGGGACGGAAGGAATAGGCAGACAACGGAAATCGCCCCGATAATCGAGAGTATCCAAGGATTGCTGTCGAGAGGAAGAGAATTCACTCTGTCGAAAAACGCAAATGCCTTACGCGACTTGCGGTTACGCTCCGGACGGAAGAACTGAGGGAGGAAAACCAGAGCAAACAAAGTCGTTCCAATCATCGCGAATGAAGCAAAGAGCCCGAAATCGCGCAGGAGCTCGCTACTGGTGAAGAGCAGTCCGGCAAACGCGCCTATCGTGGTGAGACAGCCAAGAAAAACCGGCTTTGATTCGTCGCGAAGCACCTTTTCCGGGTCATCCACATATTTGTAGTGAGTCAGCACATGGAGACAATAGCTCAACGCCACTCCCAACACAATCGCGCCTATACCCACCGCCATCAGGGACATGCTTCCCTTTATCCAGTACATCATCGCAAGCGCCGCAAGCGTCCCGTAGGCCACCGGCGAGAGCAGCAGAGGAAGCGACGACTTGTTCTTGAAGAAAAGTGAAATCAGAAGAATGATGAGAAGAAGGGATATGCCCACGGTCATCACAAGGTCCGCTTTGATTCGGCGGGAATTGTTCGCACTCATAGCCGGAGAGCCGTGCATAAAGACCTCAACCTCAGGATGACGCGCCTCAAATGCATCAACTTCATTCTCTATCATATCCACGAAATCGGCAGAAGCCTGCGAATCCATATAATTGAAATCCGGAGCCACGAAAGCGAGAACCACATTGCCGTCCTTTGTGAAGAAATGACGGTTCTTGAGTGTCATACCTCCTTTATAACTTGAGAGCGAGTCACCACCATTCTTAAGTTCCGCTCCTTCACCCATCATATCCTTAAGCGCAGCGAGCATTCCGTAGCGCAAACCGGCAGGGTCGTAACTGACAAGCATCTGAAGATTGCCATCTTCATCATTCTCAAGCAGTTGCTCATTTGCCGCCATACGAGCCCGTATGCTCCTCCAAGTCAGAAGGCTGTCAAAAGCCTCATAACACTCGGGGGCGACGAAGGTCGGAAACTCCGCAATGGCGTAGTCCATCGCACTCATCATCGTGTCGTCGTCAATGCAGCTCAGCACGCTTGCAATGTAGCGTCCACCGTCATGAGCAACGAGCGAGTCGATGAATTCGTCACAACAGTCGCTGAGAGTCTGAGCATCAAGTTTCGGCTCAGTTCCGACCTTTTCGACAGAAAATCCCTTGGGAGCAATCTGGATAAAGACCTTGTCCTTAACTTTCAAGTTACTGAACACCAGTTCATAAGACGCGGAATTGTCTGTCTTCGGAAGGAGCTTTATAATATTCTCCTCATAGTGAAGCCTAAATCCGAAAACTGCAAACACCACGGCCGAACCGAGCATCAGTAGCCACATGAGCCATCGGTGTCCCTTGAAATAATGGTATATAGAAATGAATACCCTCTCCATAAACTATATAAAATTTCACAAAATTGTCGCAGCAGCAACTTCTAAGCACAAAAATCCTGCGAAGTTACAAAATAATTTGCTTAACTTTGCAAAAGTATGTATGTGAATGGCTTCCCGCAGAGTCAAAAAGCAAGTGCAACATTACAACAAATATTTGAAAAATTCATCC